>Ga0209123_1000832_pt1 | contig 35558 bp, 33 predicted proteins | sample BarGraIncu00431A_FD_184500 | JGI IMG/M metagenome (GOLD analysis project Ga0209123, IMG submission 184500) | Arctic peat soil microbial communities from Barrow, Alaska, USA - Barrow Graham LP Incubations 004-31A (SPAdes) (version 2) | ecosystem: Environmental > Terrestrial > Soil > Wetlands >... | reverse complement strand
GAATAATAGATTTAAGATGCAATTTCTTGGTAGTAAGACATGGAAAACCATCTTCCAGATTAAATCGCATTTGATGTCCGAAAACACTTATTGTTCCAGTACCTGTGCGGTCTTCTTTATGAACGCCTTCTGCTAAAACGCGGTTGAGTAAGTCGAGATATTGTTTCATTTAACGAGAAGTTAATTGGTTAATTGGGTCATCGGTTGATTGGTTTATCAGTTTATTGGTTAATGGTTATCACTTTTCTGTTTTTGAAGATAGGCAATATATCCATTCAATAGTTTCATGCATTTTTCAATCTGAAGTCTGAAATGTTCTAATTGGGTTTCGGTTATATATTTTTCATCGAATGCACAAATCAGGTGATCAAGGACTTCTGAAAGCGAACCTCTTGCATGCCTACAAAATTGAGAGTTTTCCTGATAATGATATCTTCCATGCCCTTCAGCAATATTAGCAGTTGTTGACCGACTGGCTCGGATTAATTGGTCACAAAGCCTGTATTTTTCTTCACATGGAAAAGTCTTTATAAGAATTGAAAGTTGATTCCTGAGAATTCTACACTCTTTCCAGACCTCTAAATCTTCAAAGTTTGTTGCCATAATAAATGCTACTTTAATCTTTTGACAAACCAATAAACTAATTAACCGATGAACCAATTAACTGATAAACCTCTAAGCTAATATAACTTATACGTTGTTTTCACTACTCTGAATTCAGTGCGTCGATTGATTTGATTGGAAGTTTCCTGTTGTTCAGGGGTTAGTTTCAAGACAAAAACTTCATCCAAAACATCATTTTCTTTGAGGAATGAATATTTTTTTGCCAGATTAGTATCCACAATGACAGGCTTTTCTTCGCCATAACCTACTGATGTCAATCTATCTGATGCTATTCCTTTTGAAATAAGATAATCAACTACTGATTTTGCTCGTCTCTCAGATAAAATTTGATTATCAGTGTTACTTCCAATATAATCGGTATTTGCACTAATTTCGATTGTGATATTTGGATTATCATTCAATAATTTAACTAGTACCTGTAAACCGCTTTCCGAAGCAGGAGTTAGATTCCATTTTCCAAATTCATAGAAAATATTTTCAATCTGAACCGGCTTTGAAATAGAAGATAATTTAAAATCTATCTTAAATATCTTGCTATCAGTTATTCCTTGTGTAGAAACAGAATTTTTCTGGTTTAGATGCCCGCGCGCAGATGCTAACATGACACAATCCATATTTTTATCTAACTTCAAGCGATACGATCCATCCTTTTTAGTCTGAATCTTTGCATTAACACCTGTATTACTAACCATTCTGATGGTTGCATCAGGAATTTCAACACCTTTTTCATCAACAACCTTACCTTCAATACTGTATGCTTGCTCAGGCACTTCAAAACTCCAGATAGCATCTATTCCTTTTGTTTCATTTCGATTTGAAGAAAAATAACCTTTTTGTGATTTCCCCTCAAAAGTCATCCCAAAATCATCAGCCAAGGAGTTAATGGGAGCTCCCATATTTTCAACCGTCCATCCACCATCTTTTTTCAGAGTGGCTTTGTAAATATCCAAACCTCCTAGCCCACCTCGTCCGTTAGAAGAAAAATACAAAGTACCATCAGCACTTACTGTGGGAAACATTTCATCGGCAGAAGTATTAATCTCAGGTCCCAGATTCTCAATAAATTTGCATTCTCCATTTACAATTGTTCCTTTCCAAATATCTTTTCCACCTAATCCTTTTTTTGAATCGGAAACAAAATAAAGTTTTTGTCCATCGGGTGAAATAGCTGGATGAGCAACAGAAACAGTGCTATCATTGAATATCTTTACTTTTTGAGGTTTACTCCAAGTTCCTCCTGCCCTATTTGACATTAGAATTTCAGTTCCTCTTACACCATTAGCGACATAAGGTGATCGTGTATAATACATTATTTTACCATCAGAAGTAAATGAACAAACTCCTTCGTCATTAATGGTATTAATTTCACCTTCAATAGGATCAGGCTTTTCCCATTTGCCGACAGCATTTTTTCTACTTATAAAAATATCATTGTTTGGTAATCCGGTAATGGCACTACTTTTTTGAATTAGTTTTTTATCAACTGATCTTGTAGAAGTAAATGTAATCATGTCAGCATTTGCACCCACAAAAGCCGGACTAAAATTGGAAATTCGACGCAAATTAAAATCACCTGCATATTTTATTATAAACCTGGTTTGTTTTTTGATCAAATCAGAAGCATTTTTGGACCCATACAATCCATTTTGTGCCACTAAATTCGTACTGTCTTTTATTAAATACAAATTATAGTATTTTGCCGCTTCACCGTATTTACCACTTTGTTGTAAAACCATTGCGTAATGCAATAAAACTGTAGAATCCGGATAATTATACCGTATCGCATTAGCATAAGCAATTTCGGCTCTGGATAGATTGTTTGTCAACCATGAACATTCAGCCAAACGGAATGCCATTTTGGCTTTCAAGGGTTTGTCTTTCAATGAAAGAGTTGAATAAATACCTTTGTACATATTAGCAGCAGCAAAATATTCGCCTATTTCATACCTTGTATCAGCTTTTTTTATGCGCCCATTGATGCCACAACCTCCAAACAGGAATGCAACAACAAGAAAAAACAAAACAAGGAATTTTATGCGCATAATTTTTAGTTTATAATTTATAGTTCATAGTTTATTATTGTTAACTAACAATAACCGATGAACTAATCAACCAGTGAACCAATTAACCACTAAACCAATTCATGAATTACCAGCCCAGAACGTAATTTTGGTTCGAACCAGGTGGTTTTAGGAGGCATAATATTTCCAGTATCGGCAATGTCAATCAGTTGTTTCATCGATACGGGATAAAGTGCAAGTGCTACACGCATTTCACCTTTGTCCACCCGTTTCTGCAATTCACCTAACCCGCGACTTCCACCCACGAAATCAATCCGTTTATCTGAACGAAGGTCTTTAATACCTAGCACTTCATCCAAAATTAAATTGGAAGAAATAGTCACATCCAACACTCCAATCGGGTCATTATCATTATAGGTTCCAATCTTGGCAGTGAGTGAATACCAATTGCCCGACAAATACAACGCAAAATTGTGCAATTTATTGGGTTTGTAAATATCAGAACCTTTCATTTCCACATCAAAATTCATAGATAATTTTGCAAGAAATTCTTCGTCTGTCAGGTTGTTTAGATCTTTCACCAAGCGGTTGTAGTCTATAATGTTCAACTGGTTGTCGGGGAAACAAACGGCCATAAAGTAATTGTATTCTTCCTTGCCGGTATGGTTAGGATTGGCTTTGCGTTTTTCGAGCCCTACCAAAGCTGCTGCAGCACTGCGGTGATGACCATCGGCAATATATAAAGAAGGAATTCCACTGAATATTTCGGTGATGCGTGCAATAGTTTCAGCATTGTCAACTACCCAGAATTGATGACCGAAACCATCGCCTAGAGCAACGAAATCGTAAACCGGTTTGTTTTTTATGACTTCACTAACGATGGTATCCAAATCGTTGTTGTGTGGGTAGGCAAAAAACACCGGTTCGATGTTAGCATTATTCACACGCACATGTTTCATGCGGTCTTCTTCCTTATCACGGCGGGTAAGTTCGTGTTTTTTGATATTTTCTTTCACGTAATCGTCCACATTGGCACAAACCACCAGTCCGTATTGCGTTTTGCCATTCATGGTTTGGGCATAAACGTAGTATTTTTCAACTGCATCCTGTACCAACCAGCCTTCGGCACGGAACTTCGAGAAATTTTCGGCAGCTTTAGCATATACTTTTTCTTCGTGCTCGTCGGTACCGGGCGCGAAATCAATTTCAGGTTTAATAATATGATACAATGACATGGGGTTTCCTTCAGCCTCGGTACGGGCTTCTTCGGAATTCAACACATCGTATGGGCGCGACGCCACTTTTTCTACCAGGTCTTGGGGAGGACGAATGCCCTTAAACGGTTTGATAATAGCCATAATAGTATGATTATAAATTTGAAAGTTTATAGTTTTTTTAAGGACACAAATGTACGGAAAATGTTTGGAAAAGTGAAATTGAAACTAAGGGGTTCGCGATTTTTAATCGCAGAATTCAATCGATGAATGACTTTTAAACAAGGGACAAGCGACATCCCTGTCGCTTGTCCTTTACTTTATATATTAGTCGGAGTGCGACTTAGAGTCGCTCCTCTATTTTTAATTCCTTATGCTTTCTTGGCAGCTGCTTTAGGTGAATCGCTCACATCGAAACCCCATTGGCTAAGTTCTTTAGGATTATCGTGGTAGATACTTAATAATAAATCACGACTTGATCGAAGTGTTATTACTATTTCAACTGTATTCAAGTCGCGCTTGCGGTATTCCAGATTTGCTTGCCGTTGCAGATCTTGGCATTATTGTGAGAGTTTGGGCGATGGCCACTTTCTGACCGTTTTCTTTCCAGGTATGGCTTTGTAAAGCATTCAAGGTTACGTCCGACCGGTAGTCAGAGTCGTTATTTTTCTTTGCAGCATCGTTCCCGGTCTCGTCAGTTGCGTCCGACCGATTGTCAGTTTCAATATTTATTCTGTCAGTGCCATTATCTGTACTTTCTGACTCGATCTTTTTCTCGTCAGTTTTAAATTTTTTATATCAATGGGATAATACCTCACGTCAGTTTCATTATACATTGTACCATATCCATACTAAATTCTTTCAGGAGATTTTTATATTATTTTTGCCCCGTAATATTATTTTTCGATAGCAAGTAATGTGAAATAAATAATGTTATATAACTTCATGGATGCACTCATCCAATTATCTCTCCTTTTGAGAAGGAACCAACTGCTACGAGCATTGCTTTTAACCCAATGTTCGAAAATTAGGGAAAGGTCGGAAATTAAAATATAACAATAAATGATTCATACTACTTATAAAATCTTTAGTCTACATGTATTCAGTTGGCTTCCATATCGGCATTTTTAAACTCAACCTCACTATGGTGATGGACAGTCAACGATCATTCTCTTTTATCAGCATACAAAAATAACAATTATTGTATAAAGTTGTATCCTAAAGCGTCACTTTGTTATTTTCACATTGCATCAAATAAAAAAGGAAGAAAAATCAATTTGTTTTTTCTCCCTTTTTCTATTAAGTCCTATTTTATTCGATTTTCTTTTCCACTAACTCAGTAAAACTCTTTGCAGCTTTGGTAAATTCGGATGGAAGAAGAACAATAGTAGTGGTATTATTATCAATTCCTATTTCCGAAAGCATTTGCATACGTCGTAATTCAAGCGCAATCGGACTCCCTTCCATAACTGTGGCACCTTGCGTGAGCTTGATGGATGCTTCAAGTTCGGCTTCGGCTTTTACAATACGGGCACGTTTTTCGCGGATAGCTTCCGCTTCGCGAGCCATGGCTCGCTGCATTGCTTCCGGAATTTCCACATCTTTCATTTCCACCATTTCAATTTTTATTCCCCACGGTTCGGTAATTGAATCCACATTTTTCTGTAGTGTAGCATTGATTTGTTCCCGTTCGCGCAATACTTCGTCGAGCGAATGCTGACCGATAATATTCCGCAAAGCAGTTACCGAAAACTGATAGACCGCTTTGTAATAATCAGCTACCTGAATAATGGCACTCTCGGGATTGGTAATTCTGAACCAAAGCACCGCATTTACTTTAATGGTTACACTGTCTTTGGTAATAGTTTCCTGTTGTTCCAGATCCACCGTTTTGGTACGGATATCGACGCGTTGTTGTTGATCGATAAACGGTATAATCCAATAAAGCCCCGGACCTTTAATGCCTGAAAAACGGCCAAGACGAAAAATAATGGAGCGTTGATACTCCTGGGCAATGCGAAATCCTGATAGAAGAATGACGATAATAATACCGATAATAATTACCGGAAGGGAGATTGTTTCCATTTTTTGTTGATTTTAAAAGATTAGAAATTTGTTTTTAAAGTGCTTCAAATATACAGAATAAATTTAGAATATACATAACCTTAAAAAAATGATTAATATAATCTTTTTAATCAGGTTATCTCCCTATCTGATCTTCGTTCATCGATATGAGAATGTATAGTTTGTTGTTTTCAGCAAGGAAAATAATCTCTTATAAATGTTCAACTCATTAACCTTAGTTTGGGATAAAGATATTTTTTAATTTGTTTATCAAAATTGAGATTTTTGAAATCACCAAGTTTCAACGCTTTTGCTCGGTAATTTTTGCCGGCATCCTTTTCACGTCTTAAATCACTTATGCGGGCTCAATCCGAAATAAGCATAAGCAGCGTATTCATTACCATAATCACCAAAATAAGAGATTTTAGTAAGTTCGATATTGTAATATTGTTGTGCAAGATTAATGTAATGAGGAATATAGTTCTTTAAGGAATTCCAGATTTTTCAATTGATACTTACGAATTTTACTTATGAAAAAGTAAGATACAAATAACCCAATAATAAACCCAATAATGAGACCATATATTGATTCTTCATTTTTCATAACTTCAGTAAATAGTTTATGTTCATAATACACGTGAATTGATAGATTTATCATTATTAATAAAATAGGAATTGAGACTATGTACAATTTGCTGTATTTACCCAGTAGCCACCTTGATAACATTGAGATTCTTTCTTTCAGCCAATCTTTTAATGATAAATTATATTGGTTGTTATTTAGTTTGATCCACGAAAGCAATGAAACAATTAAAGAAACAATTGTTACAAGGCAAAGTACAGTATTATTTAGCTGATAAATAATGTCTCCCTGACGTTTCAACGCTGTAATTATTAGAAAAATAATTAAACCAAAACATACTATTATATCAATAAGAATGATGTATAAAAACTTATTCATAGTTTTTTTTGTTTTTGTAATAAGTAACGCATTCAATTCATCAATTGATTTTGATCTGATTTTGGAATCAACATTTTTCCAAATGTTTTCTAGTTCATTATTTTTCATGATTTAGATGTTTTAAATTTTGTTTTAATGTGTCTTTTGCTCTATTAATGCGAACTCCAACATTGGATTTTGTAATGCCTAATATCTCAGCGATTTGATCATAACTCTTTTCTTCAAGATATAAAAGCATGAGAGATTTATCGATTTCATTAAGATTATAAATTGCTTGAAGCAGTAGTTGAAAATTTTCATTTATCGATATTTCTTCAAGCGTGTCAATTGTATCAATTAATTCGGGTACATTCTCACGATATTCAATTCTTGATTTTTTTTCTAATGCAGAAATAGACGTATTTATTGAAACTGCATAAATCCAAGAACCAATACTGTTTTTATTCTGCAAAGTTGGGTAGGATTTCCAAAGTTGATATGTAATCTCTTGAAAATTATCTTCTCTGTCTGCTTGATTTTGGAAATAGATAAGGTTGACTTTATGCAAAATACCCTGATAGTTTGATAATAACTCCATAAATTCGTCCTTTAATGATTTCATATTTAAAGTGTTTCTATTAAAGTAGAACTTTGAAATGATTTATTACAAAATAAGAGTTAAAACAATAATTTAGGCAGGTTTCTCACTCACGAGAAACATTTTCGCGGGTGCTAAGGCAATACAATCGTATGGGAGCTGTGAATTTATTCCATTCTGACTATTGAGGATAGAAGCGTAACTGTTCAAATACGAAATTCTTGTTTTGGCGTAATTTATCAATCAGTTGTTTTAATTCACTTTCTTCCCACTTTTTCTGGAACATTTCGTCGTGAAGCAAAACTACTATATTATTGGGTGTGAAGGTATTATTGCTTTCATTCATGACACATATTTCCTTATATATTTCATTTACACTTTGAACTGGAGAAGCAAAAGGACCATTGTGTTGCCATTCAATATCCCAACCAACAACTTTATAGCCAATGTGTTGTAAACTGTCGGCCGTCTTAGTACTGCTCTCGATATCATCTCTTTTTCTTCCATCTATTCTCCACATATTTCTGGCAGGAAGACGTGCAATTTTATATGAGAATTTGAGTAATCGTGCATTTTTCTTAAAATCGTCTACCGCTTTACCCGTATTGTTATAGAACTCATCATATTTGTTATAGGCATGCGAAAAACTGTGATTATACGCGTCGATATATGGATTTTCTTCATAATGGTTATAATAGTTATCCATTGTTCTATCCATCAACACGTGTTCACCAACCAGAAAAACGCTGATTTTTATTTTCTCGGCGCGAATAATTTTATTGACGTATTCACTGCCCATTAATGGGCCGTCATCAAAGGTTAAGTAGATGTATTTCTTGTCGTTTTTGATATTTATTGCTTGTTGTGGTTCTGCAGTTTTCATGTTTGTGGTTTGACCAGTTGTGTGCAAACTGATTATACTTAGAGCGCTAAGTAATAAAATACATTTGAAGGTGATTAATCTTGTTTGCATATTTTTGTTTTAGTATATTTCACTTTTTTGGGTATCCTCGTATTACATGGGTTAGAAACAAGACTATTCAAAAGTAAGAAATAAAATTTTAAATACAATAAAAAGATGCAACAATTTCCGTTTCTAATACATTAAATGTCAGTTAGTTTAAAAATAATTTTACATTTTCCGCTTTCATGTTTTTTTAAATTACAATCATTCGATTATCATAGAATAATTCAATCTCATAATCATGCATCTAGGTCATATTTGAGCTTCTACGATGTAAGCAAAATGGCACAGACCTATGTCAATACTTAAAAAAGTGCTTTTTCAGTTTATTTTTTTTAGTAAGAGTACTGAACTTAAAACAACTAAGCAAACGACTGTTGAACTAACTAACAACCCAAATTGAAGTACAAATGAGTTTGCTAATTAATCATAGTTACCACCTATGTTGTTAAGAAACTAACTCAAAGTAAATTATTATTTATTAGTTTTTTCACAATCTAGGATAAACAAATAGGTCATTCATCTGTTTTAATGGCAACAATTAAAAATATTAAAGAAAATGAGTTTCATAGACAAACTGAATTGGCGATATGCCACAAAGAGAATGAACGGTACTAAAGTATCACAAGAAAAAATAGACAGAATACTTGAAGCAATCCGATTAGCACCAACTTCGTTTGGCTTGCAGGGGTTTAAAGTAATAGTAATTGAAGATCAGGCGTTACGTGAGAAAATTTATAACAATGCCTGCCATCAGCTACAAATAAAGGAAGCTTCGCACGTTCTTGTTTTTGCTGCAAACAAAAAAGTAACACAACAACATGTTGATGGTTTTATTCAGAACGTTTCCAAAACACGAAATATACCAATTGTAAACCTCGAGGGATTTAAAGGTATGTTTGCCGGTATTGTTGCCGGCGATGCAAATCAAAACTTTACCTGGACTGCTCGTCAGACTTATATTGCACTCGGTATAGGTCTTGTAGCAGCGATGGAAGAAGAAGTTGATGCTACCCCAATGGAAGGATTTAATAATGAAGCTCTTGATGCAATTCTCGGTTTAACTGAACAAAATCTGGGATCAGTAAGTATTATGACCCTTGGATATCGCGATGTGGCTGTCGATCATTATTCACATGCGCCAAAAGTTCGTAAAAGCAAAGAAGAATTATTTGAATTCAAATAATTCGGGTTTTTTATATCTACACTTTTACAACCACGCTTGCTAACAATTGCAAGCGTGGTTTTTCATATAAAGTAAATCGAAAATTATGAAACCAATCTGGTTACATCCTTAAATCAATAATCTAAAAGTGTTCAACCAAATATTATTAACCAAAAAGACGTTTAGAACTCGCTAATCCTAAAATTTCTTTGTATCTTTGAACCGTTTTTGGATTTTACATATACATAGCTAAATGTAAATGTTAAACGTGAACAAATCAACAAATTAATAGACAAACAAATCAACTATCTAAATGAAACGATTTAAATCATTAAACAACATCTTCGGATGGGTAGCTTTTGCAATTGCAGCTATGACTTATTTGCTTACTATGGAGCCTACTGCCAGCTTCTGGGATTGCCCTGAATTTATTTCGTCAGCCTTCAAATTTGATGTTGGTCACCCGCCCGGAGCACCATTCTTCATGATGGTTGGTCATTTTTTCTCATTATTTGCTAAAGATACTGCTCATGTGGCCATTATGGTTAACTCACTAACGGCTTTATGTAGTGCATTTACCATTTTATTTTTGTTTTGGACCATAACACATCTTGCACAGAAAATTGTCATTAAATCTGAAGACGATTATACAACTAAAAATATTATTGCTATACTTGGAACCGGACTCGTGGGTGCATTGGCATATACATTTTCTGATACGTTCTGGTTTTCGGCAGTTGAAGCTGAGGTGTATGGCTTCTCAGCTTTATTTACGGCATTGGTATTCTGGCTTATTCTTCGTTGGGAACGCGTTGCTGACAAACCCGGTTCAGACCGTTGGTTGATTCTAATTGCTTATATGATGGGATTGTCTATCGGTGTTCACCTATTGAACCTACTAGCCATTCCTGCCCTTGTGATGGTTTTCTATTTCAAAAAATACACCCCATCAGTTAAAGGAATTTTAATTTCATTGGTTATAGGCGTTATTCTTCTTGCAACTGTTTTATATGGCTTAATTCCAGGATTTCTTGAAGTATCAGGTTGGTTTGAATTATTGTTTGTAAATGTGCTTGGTTTTGGATATAATTCAGGTTTACTAGCGTATATAGTAATGACTATGGGGCTTTTAGCCTGGGGGATTTATGAATCGTACACCAATAAAAGTTACATCCGAATTGCTATTTCCTTTATACTTGCAATTACAATGGAAGGTTTGCCGTTTTTCAGCGATAATATACCTTTGGGAATTATTCTAATCGTTGGAGGAATAGCATATTTCTACTTTAAAAAAGGAAAAATAAGTTCGCGTTGGATCAATACATCATTAATTATGATTTCGATGATTTTAATTGGTTTCTCCTCTTATTCAGTTATTGTTATCCGTTCGATGGCAAACCCAACTATGGATCAAAATAATCCTGACAATGTGTTTTCGTTGAAATATTATTTAAATCGCGAACAATATGGCGAGAGTCCGTTGCTTTATGGAGCTGTTTATAATGCTCCTGTAAAACTTCGTGTTGAAGGTAATATGTGTGTGCCTGAGCAAAAGGTGGGCGCTCCAACATATGCTCAAAAAACTAAAAAATTACCAACGGATAAAGACCAATATGTCATAACCGGATACAAAACCGATTATGTAATGGACGAACGTTTTATGATGTTCTTTCCACGAATGTATAGTACTACACCTCAACATGTTGAGGCATATAAAACGTGGGCTCAAATTGAAGGTGAATCAATTACTTATGATTATTGTGGGCAGGAAAAAACGGATATAAAACCAACATTTTTCGAGAATATGCGATTCTTCTTTGAATATCAGGTCAATTTCATGTATTGGCGGTATTTTATGTGGAATTTTAGTGGCCGACAAAATGATATTCAAGGTTATGGAGAAATTGATCATGGAAACTGGATTACCGGAATTGGGTTCATTGATAATATGCTTGTAGGCGATCAAAGTAAATTGCCTTCAGAATTGAAAGAAAATAAAGGACACAATACCTATTTCCTTCTACCATTGTTGTTGGGAATATTCGGTATGTTATTCATGATTTACGGTGGCAAAAAAGGTGTTGAAAGTTTTTGGCTTGTTTTCTTAATGTTTATACTTACCGGTCTTGCTATTGTGGTTTATCTGAATCAAACGCCTTATCAACCTCGAGAGCGGGATTATGCCTATGCCGGTTCGTTTTATGCATTCTGTATCTGGATTGGATTTGGAGTGCTGGGAATTATAAAGATGGTTGAAAAATATCTCCCGAAAGTTCCACAAACGATAGCAACAGGAGTTATTGTCATTTTCGCTTTGGGTGTTCCGGCATTGATGGCACAACAAAACTGGGATGACCACGATCGTAGTTTACGTTATACAGCCAGAGATTTTGGAGCCAATTACCTTGCTTCATGTAAACCGAATGCTATTATTTTTACAAACGGTGATAATGATACTTTCCCATTGTGGTACAATCAGGAAGCAGAAGGCAAAGGAACAGATATCCGTGTTTGTAACTTGAGTTATCTTCAAACTGATTGGTATATCAGCCAAATGCAACGTGCTGCTTATAAATCGGCTCCGCTACCAATTTCATGGCAACCAAAAGATTATGAAGCAGGTAAAAATGAAGTGCTTTGGGTAGAAGATGTACTTCAAAAACCTTTAGAACTCAAAACTGCTATGGATTTTATTCTGAGCACTGATTCATCTACAAAAATGAAAGGTGAATCGTACATTCCGTCGAAAAAATTATACTTACCAATTGATGCTCAGGAAGTAATAAAATCAGGTACTTTGCCAGAAAGCAGGGCTGCTGAAATCATTCCTCAGATTAATTTTGAATTGAAAAGACGAGTTACCAAAAGTGAGTTGATGATAATGGAATTATTGAAAGAAAACCATTGGAAACGTCCTATTTACTTTGCTGTAACAGTTGGTGATGATTATTACCTTGGATTGAATGACCATTTTGAACTTACTGGTTTAGCATATCAAATTTTACCGGTTGGAGTAAAAGGCGCAGGTCCAACTGTAAATGTTGACGAAATGTACGATAACATGATGAATAAATTCAAATATGGAAATATAAATAATCCGAAAATTTATTTGGACGAAAATGTGTTACGCATGTGTCACACCCACCGTATGATGTTTGCGCAATTAATTGGTGCATTGATAGCTAAAAATGACACAGTCAGAGCAAAAAAAGCGTTGGATTATTGTGATAAGATGATCCCCGGTACCACGGTTCGACATGATTATGTTTCAACCCAATTGGCTGAATATTATTATAAATTACACTTGAATAATCAAGGAAATGCCATTATGAATGCAGTTGCAAAAGATTGTGTTGAATATCTTAACTGGTATTTCAGTTTAAATAATGATCAGCAAAATAGTGTCTCCAGTAGAATTGGTCATAATATGGCTGTTTTGCAACAGGTACTCAGAATATCAGATGAAGCAAAACAAAAGCAAATACTCGATAAGTATATGCCTTTCTATATTGAATATTCGAAAAGGGTAAAAATGTAAATGAATTTTAGGTTTCCCCATTTAATACGTCCTTTTTTAGGGAAACTTATCTGGCGAATGAGCCCAACATCGAAAGTGATTTTTCTCACTTTCGATGATGGACCAGTGCCAGAAGTTACTCCTTATGTGCTTGATATTCTGGATAATTACAAATTGAAAGCTACTTTTTTTTGTGTAGGTGAAAACATAAGAAAATATCCAGAATTGTTTGAAAAAGTAATTCAAAGAGGACACCAAACAGGCAATCACACTTTTAATCATTTGAAAGGCGTTTCAGTTTCAACCACCGAATATGTTGAAAATGTTGAAAAGGCATCGGTATATTTTGAAAACAACCTTTTTCGACCTCCTTACGGACGCATAACATTTTGGCAAAAGAAGACGCTACATTCAAAATTCAAAATTGTAATGTGGGATGTGCTCACACGTGATTATGATCGAAAATTGTCACCTGAATTTATATTGAAAAACATAAAACAATTATCACGAAACGGATCAATAGTTGTTTTTCATGATTCGTTAAAGGCAAAGGAGAATGTGTTGAATGTCTTACCATCTGCAATTGAATTTTGGATGAAAGAAGGATATACTTTCGGTATTCTTTAAGTTATAAACTATTATGAAGGAATCTATTCTACATTTTGTTTGGCAAAACAAACTTTTTATTGCTCACGATTTAATAACAAAAAATGGTGAATGCATAGAAATTATTGATGTTGGCAAATTTAATACAGATGCAGGACCTGACTTTTTTAATGCTAAAATTAAAATTGATCAAACTATTTGGGCAGGAAATATTGAAATCCATACATATTCTTCGGATTGGTATAAACACAAACATCAAATTGACCCGACTTATGATAATGTAATTTTACATATTGTACATAATGCTGATGTTGAAGTATTTCGAACAAATGGAGAGAAAATTCCACAACTCGAACTTGTTTTTCCGAAGCAAATTGAAGAAAACTACCATCAATTGTACATTCAACAAAAATGGATACCGTGTGCTGATAAAATTCAATTTATACCATCAATTTTTATCCAATCATGGAAAAATGTACTTTTGACTGAGCGGTTGGAACAAAAAATGAATGATATTCTACTTCTTTTAAACGAAAATAATTTGCATTGGGAAGAAGCTTTTTATATCACTTTAGCGCGTAGTTTTGGTTTCGGAACTAATAGTCAGGCATTTGAAAGTCTTGCAAAATCAATTTCTCTTGCAGTTTTGGGAAAACATAAAAATCAATTATTTCAGTTAGAGGCTTTGTTGTTTGGTCAGGCAGGTTTATTGAATTTAGATCAATTTGATGAATATTCTTCAAAATTAAAAAAGGAATATGATTTTCTACGTGCAAAATATGAACTTAATCCTATTGATGGTAAGCAATGGAAATTATTGAGATTAAGGCCGGATAACTTTCCACATTTACGTATCGCACAATTTGCAGCGTTAATTCATAATTCAACTAAATTATTCTCTAAAATAGTTGAAAACCCAAAAATTGAATATCTTCAACAATTATTCACATGTGAACCTTCTACTTATTGGAAAACATCATACACATTTAGCGGTAATAATAGTCCGGAACAAATAAAAAAATTGGGTATTCAATCAATTAATGGAATTTTAATAAATACTGTAATTCCATTTATTTTTTGTTATGCTCAACAAAAAAACAATCAATATCTTAAAGACGAAGCGTTGCAACTTTTGGAACAAATTCCATTTGAAAAAAATTCAATCGTTGCAAACTGGCAACAACTTGGTATAAAAGTTGAAACCGCTTTTGATTCACAGGCAATGTTACAATTAAAAAAACAATATTGTGACGAAAAAAAATGTTTGCGCTGCAGGATTGGGCATAAAGTATTAACTTTGCTGCCATAAGAGTAAATAATTTGGAATTATGAATATAAAATCAAAAATAAAATTTGGTGTAATTACTATTGGTCTAGCTTTTCTGGTTCATGCCTGTGCAAATCGTGGGTCGGGACCAACCGGTGGACCTAAAGACACAACTCCACCTAAAGTGATGAAGTCAAATCCGGTAAATGGAGCACTCAATTTCAATAAAAAACAAATTCAAATTGATTTTGATAAAATGGTTTCTATTGAAAAACCCAATGAAAACGTTATAATTTCACCACCACAAATTAAAATGCCTGATATAAAGGCTTTTGGAAAAAAAGTGATTGTCAATCTTAACGAAGATTTAAAGGATAGTACCACTTATTCTATTGATTTTGGTAACGGTATTGTAGACTTAAATGAGAAAAATATAGTAAAAAACTATTTGTTTGCTTTTTCTACCGGAAATCAGATTGATACACTTAAAATATCTGGAACCGTTGTGGATGCGGAGAATTTAAATCCATTGTCAGGAATAATTGTTGGGATTTATGTCGAAACATCCGACTCAGTTTTCTTTAAAAAGCCTTTTCTTCGTATAGGTAAAACAGATGAATATGGTCGTTTTACTATCAATAATGTGAAAAATGGCAGGTATAAAATTTTTGCATTAGGTGATGCAAATCGTGATTATTTCTATGAACCCGGTGAAGGTTTGGCAATGTGCGATTCGCTAATAAAAACAAGTTTCAGAAGGGAAGAAATGAATGACACAATTTGGAAGGATTCTACTACAATTGATAGTGTCAGAAAGTATATCGGAACGCATTTTCTACCTGATGATATTACACTAAGATACTTTAAAGAAAATAAAAAACGTCAGTATTTTGTAAAATCTGAACGAAAAGAACCATTCGTTTTCACGTTGTTTTTTAATACATCGCAAAAGAAATTACCTCAAATAATACCACTTAATTTTAAATGGGATCGTAAATATTTATTGCAAAAAACAGCTGGACTTGATACTTTAACTTACTGGATCACTGATACATTGATTTCGAAAATTGATACATTACAGATGGCCATGACGTACCAAAAAACTGATTCAATATTCCAGCTTTACTCAGTTACTGATACCATTAATGTATTTATGCGTAAAGCCAGAGTTAATCCTAAACAAAAAATTGTTATACCCAAAGTTTTACCCTATCGTTTTACAACTAATCTTTCACCGACATTCGAAATTTATAATCCAATCATGTTCAATTTTGAAACACCTGTACTCAATTTTGATGTTTCCAAAATAAAATTAACTCAGAAAATAGATACCGCTTACAAACAAATACCGTTTAAGTGGAGGCAGGTTGATTCTACGAAAATGGTATTTGCCATTGACTATAAATGGGTTGCAGAGAAATCGTATCGGTTAAGTATTGATTCAGCAGTTTTTACAAGCATTTACCAAAAAGTGAGTAGCAAATTAAAAACTGATTTTAAAATTCGATCGTTGGAGGAATATTCTTCAATTAAATTTATTATTTCACCATTTAATGACAAAGCTGTTATTCAGATTCTTGGTAAACAAGATGAAGTAATTTCAACTAAACCTGCCATTGAAAAAGGGACTTTATTTCAATACCTCAAACCTGGTGAGTATTTTGTCAGAATGTTTATTGACGAGAATAGGAATGGTAAATGGGATCCAGGTGATTTATCTAGTCACCATCAACCGGAAGCGGTTTTTTATTATTACAAAAAACTTAATTTGAAAGCCAACTGGGATTTTGAAGAAACATGGGATTATAATCAACTTCCTTTGTTAAAACAAAAACCTCCTGAACTCATTAAGGTTTCTACAAAAAAAATGTAATTTTAAAGAGTTTAAACAGTAAATTATTCTTAAACATAATTTATTGTTCAGAAAAACAGCAATTTAGAGATTATTATCTTTTGAACTGCTGTTTTTTCTATTTTATTAGGTGGAATCTGAAATAAATAAGCTGTATTTTTGTTCAAAATTGAAATTAATACAATTTTAATGGGTCAACTAATTGAACATAACGGAATAATAAAAAATATTCAAAATAAACATATACAGGTTTTGATTTTGCAGCAATCAGCTTGTGGCGAATGTCATGCAAAAAGTGTTTGTTCTGTTTCAGATAAAACTGAGAAGATTATTGATGTCGATTATTTTAATTCTGATTTTAAAATTGGTGATAAAGTTACTCTTTTTGTAAGTCAATCCATTGGATTGAATGCGGTAACATTTGCATTTATTATTCCCTTTGTGCTGATTTTAACGACATTGTTAGTTTTAAAATTACTTATATTAAATGAGGTATATGCCGGGCTATTATCCGTTTCAATATTAATCCCCTATTATTTTATACTTTCACTTTTTAAAAACAAACTAAACTCAAAACTAAAGTTTAATATTAAACAACAATTAAATGACTAATTCCAAGCAATATAGTTGGATGTTATTAGTTTGTATTAAACGAATGAAAACCTGTTAATAATGAATATTTTTTTAATCTCCATACTCACTTTATTATTTATCGGGGCAATTTCTGCTGTAATTTTATTTTTTGTTTCCAAAAGATTTCAGGTTTTTGAAAATCCACTTATTCATCAGGTTGAAATTGCATTACCTGCTGTAAATTGTGGTGGTTGTGGTTATCCGGGATGTCATGGTTTTGCTGTGGCTTGTGTATCTGCTGAATCGCTGCATAATTTGGTTTGTACAGTAGGAGGGAAGGCAACTATGGAAAATGTGGCTAATATTTTAGGAAAAACCGCCAGTCCTGTAATTCCAACACATGCTGTTGTTCATTGTGGAGGTAATTGTGAGAAAAGACCCCGTAATAATTATTACGACGGTGTTAGTTCATGTGCTATTGCTCATAATTTATATGGTGGTGAAACCGGATGCACATTTGGATGTTTGGGCTTGGGCGATTGTGAAGTAGTTTGTAAATTTGATGCACTTCATATAAATCAGGTAACTAAATTGCCTGAAATAGATGAAGAAAAATGTACTTCGTGTAATGCTTGCGTGAAAGCTTGTCCTAAATCGATTATTGAGTTACACAACAAAGGAATAGAATCACATCGCATTTTCGTTAACTGCGTCAATAAAGATAAAGGTGAGACTATTCTGGAATCTTGCTCTGTGGCATGTATCGGTTGTGAGAAATGCATGAAAGAATGTGCATACGATGCTATTTCAGTGACTAATAATCTGGCATTTATCGATTCATACAAATGTACGCTGTGTCGAAAATGTGTGAGTGTGTGTCCAACAAATGCAATTGTTGAAATTAATTTTCCATTAAAGATGAGTAAGTCGTTTGAAAACTAATTAGTTTCAGTTTGATTTAAAAGTAAATAATATGAGAACATTCAAAATGGGTGGAATCCACCCTAAAACATATAAATTTTCTGCCGGAAAACAAATACAGGCAGCGCCAATTCCCAACCAAGCCATAATTCCTTTGGGACATTATCTTGGCGGACCAAGTTTGCCAATAGTAAAAGCTGGTGATAGAGTGAAAGTCGGTCAAATGATTGGGCAGGCCAGTGGGTTTGTTTCGGCCAATGTTCATTCTTCGGTTTCGGGAATTGTAAATAAGTTAGATTCACATATTGACGCTTCAGGTTATAATGTTCCTTCGGTTTTTATTGATGTTCAAGGTGATGAATGGTTGGAATCAATTGACAGAAGTATCGAAATTGGAAGAGAATGCACACTTACTTCGACTGAAATAATTAAAAAAATTTCAGAATCCGGAATTGTAGGATTGGGTGGAGCTACTTTCCCAACACATGTAAAACTTACGCCTCCTCCGGGTAAGAAAGCTGAAATTTTGATTATAAATGCTGTTGAATGTGAGCCTTATCTGACGTGTGATCATCAATTGATGTTAGAAAAAACGGAAGAAATTTTAATTGGCATTACCATTTTGATGAAAGCTATACAGGTGGAAAAGGCTATTGTTGGCATTGAAAATAACAAGAAAGATGCTATTGATTTAATGAAAAAATATGCCAAATCCTTTGCAGGAATTGAAATAATGTCTTTACAGGTTCAATATCCTCAAGGTGGTGAAAAACAGTTAATTGATGCTAGCATTGGGCGACAAATTCCGAGCGGATCATTGCCCATCGAAGTTGGGGCTGTGGTTCAAAATGTGGGGACAACTTTTGCTGTTTACGAAGCTGTTCAAAAAAATAAACCTTTGATTGAGCGAGTTATTACTATTACAGGGAAATCTGTGAAAAATCACAGTAATTATCGTGCTCGATTAGGAACTCCTCTGGCAAATATTGTGGATCATGCAGGTGGAATTCCAGAAGATACCGGAAAAATTGTTGCCGGCGGTCCCATGATGGGACGTGCATTGGTTAGTTTAGAAGTGACTGTAGCGAAAGGTACATCCGGAGTTTTGTTTATTCAAACTCCAGAAGCTGCCCGAAAAAAAATGCAAAACTGCATTCGTTGTACTAAATGTGTGGTAGCTTGCCCAATGGGATTGGAACCGTATCTGCTTATGAGCCAAAGTGAACGAAGCATGTGGACTGAAATGGAAAAGGATCGGATTATGGATTGTATTGAATGTGGCTGTTGTTCTTTTTGCTGTCCATCGAATCGTCCTTTGCTCGATCACCTTCGGTATGGGAAATCATCAGTTGGAAAAATTATTAGAAATAGACAAACAAAAAAATAAGTTTATAAGTTCTCTAAATTTTTATGGATAAACTAATTATATCACCATCACCACATATTCATAGCGGTGATTCTGTGTCCAAAAAAATGCAACAGGTTTTTATTGCATTAGTTCCGGCGTATTTGGCCGGATTGTATTTTTTTGGAATAGGAGCTCTGATTATAAGTTTTACAGCGATGATTTCGTGTGTGGTTTTTGAGTATTTAATTCAACGATTTTTAATCAAAGGTTCACCTACAATAGCCGATGGTTCTGCTTTACTAACTGGGATTTTACTTTCATTTAATTTACCTTCTAATTTACCTGTCTGGATAGTTATTGTTGGATCGTTAGTTTCTATAGGCATTGCTAAAATGACTTTTGGTGGATTGGGAAATAACCCTTTTAATCCGGCGTTAGTTGGTCGAGTGTTTTTGCTTATTTCATTTCCGGCTGCTATGACAACCTGGCCTAAGCCCATTCCATTTAATATGGAGTATCTTGACGCCGTGACTGCAGCCACACCATTAGCCGTTTTAAAAGGTCAATCACCTGAAATTCCAAGTACATTGAATTTATTTCTTGGAAATATGGGTGGTTCGATTGGTGAAGTTTCTGCACTTGCTTTGTTGATAGGTTTTGCTTATTTATTACTTAAAAAAACAATTACCTGGCACATTCCGATAAGTATTCTGCTGACCGTATTTGTTTTTACAGCTATTTTGTATTATGCTGATCCTAATGCATTCATTGCTACACCTACGTTTCATTTGCTAACCGGTGGTTTAATGTTGGGAGCAATTTTTATGGCTACCGATTATGTTACTTCGCCTATGACTAAAACAGGAATGTTGATTTATGGAGTTGGAATTGGTTTAATAACTGTGATAATTCGCGTTTTCGGTTCATATCCTGAAGGAGTTTCATTTGCAATTCTGATAATGAATGCATTTACACCATTAATAAATACGGTTGTAAAGCCAAAACGTTTTGGGGAGATAAAAAAAGCATGAAGAAATTATCATCAAATTTTTTGAATATGGTTGTTGTGCTATCCGGTATTACAATTTTTGCTGCTGTTACTTTGACTTATGTTTATTCACTCACAAAAGAACAAATTAATAATTCGCAAGCAATTAAACAACAAGAAGCCATTCGGACTGTTCTTCCACCGTTTGATCATTTTGATTTAAAGCCAATAGTGATGAACGATGGAGTTGAGATTATGAAAGTTTATAAGGCTTATGACAAAATGAACAATATTGTTGGAGCGGCAGTTGAAACGTCTTCAAATAATGGTTACAAAGGTCATATTGACATAATGGTTGGATTTGACAAACGTGGAATTATTTACAATTATACGGTGTTAGAGCAAAAAGAAACACTGGGATTAGGTTCAAAAATGATTGACTGGTTTAAAACTAGGAATGGAAATCAGAATATTTTGGGTAAAGATCCTGCTACTGCCAATTTATCGGTTACAAAAACAGGTGGCGAGGTGGATGCAATAACTGCAGCAACAATCAGTTCGAAAGCATTTTTATTCGCTATTCGAAATGCTTATTTTGCGTTTACCTCGAATATTGAATCTTCAATTCAAAACACCGAAATAAATAATAATTCTCAGCAAGAAGAAAATGATTCTGTTAACAATAACGTTGAAATGAAAGGGCAAAATTAATGAAAGACTCCAATTTTAAGATTTTTGCTAATGGTTTGATTAAAGAAAATCCAATCTTTGTACTGACATTAGGCATGTGTCCAACATTAGCTACAACAACATCAGCAATCAATGGAATGTGTATGGGTTTAGCAACCTTATTTGTCTTATTTGGATCAAATATTGTGGTTTCAATGTTGAAAAAAATCATTCCCGACAAAGTAAGAATTCCTGCTTACGTGGTGGTTATTGCCACTTTTGTAAGTGTGGTTGAAATGCTTATACATGCTTATTTCCCAGCTTTATATGAAAGTTTGGGAATATTTATCCCGTTAATTGTGGTGAATTGCATTGTTCTTGGACGTGCTGAAGCATTCGCTGCGAAAAATTCAATTTTCAAATCAGCACTGGATGGATTCGGTATGGGACTTGGTTTTACTTTTGCATTGACATTACTTGGAGTTGCCCGTGAATTACTGGGCACCGGAAAAGCGTTTGGTTTTGTGGTTTTTCCCGATCAATATGGAGCTTTAATTTTTGTATTAGCACCAGGGGCATTCATTGTTTTGGGATATCTAATAGTTGTAATGAATAAGTTCATAAAGTTTAAAATTTAAATTACCAAACACTATAACTTTATATGGCATACATTCTAATTTTTATCAGCGCGGTATTTGTAAACAATATTGTTTTATCTCAGTTTCTGGGTATTTGTCCTTTTCTGGGTGTTTCAAAAAAAATAAATACAGCTGTCGGTATGACCGCTGCAGTTGCATTTGTAATGACCATTTCTACCATTTTCACTTATGTCATTCAAAAAACGGTCTTAAAACCTTACAATATTGAATTTCTTAGAACAATTACGTTTATTTTAATAATTGCTGCATTGGTTCAACTGGTTGAAATTATCTTAAAGAAGGTTTCACCAGCATTATATCAGGCGTTAGGAGTTTATCTTCCTCTTATAACCACAAATTGTGTCATTTTAGGTGTGGCACTTTTAGTCATAAAAAAAGATTACAATTTAGTGCAGAGCGTGGTTTTTGCCATTTCGACAGCTATTGGTTTTGGCTTAGCCTTGGTTCTGTTTGCTGGAATTCGCGAACAACTCAGCATGGTAAAACTTCCAAAAGGAATGGAAGGAATTCCTACTGCATTGATTACAGCCGGATTATTGGCTATGGCTTTCATGGGATTTGCCGGGATTGTAAAGTAAAACATTATACTTTTGATTAAAAAATTAGGAATTGAAATGAATAATTCGTTTCCTGATTTGTTATTTTAAAAATAACAGTTACATTTGTATTTCAAAATCTAAAACCTACAAATTGCGGCAGTAGCTCAGTTGGTAGAGCTTTAGCTTCCCAAGCTAAAGGTCGCGGGTTCGAGTCCCGTTTGCCGCTCAAAATCACGTATTTAAAAGGATATCTATTTTAGATGCCCTTTTTTTTGTGCTCCAAATAAAATATTTTATACTTTCCATTGTTAACTTATACAAAATTACTATATTTGACAAATTTTTATTTCCTATTAATAATCTAACTACGAATTTATGTGGAAAGATTTCTTTTACTTCTCCAAAGGTCAGCGTACAGGAATTTTAGTCCTTGTAGCACTTATTTTACTGGCATTAGTTGCAAATTATATGATGCCTATTTTTTTTCCTGTTACCCAAAAAGATGGTTCTGCATTTCTTTTGGAAGTTGAAAAGTTTAAGAAATCATTAGTTTCATGCGATAGTATTCGACAAGCAGAATGGCAACGAAAAAGCAAAGAACGTCAGCAGCAATATGAACAGAATTACAAACCTTTTCAAAAACAAACAAAGGAAGAAACTTACTCTCTCTTTAATTTTGATCCAAATACAGTCGATTCGGCAACTTTTGTTCGATTAGGATTGAAACCTTTTATTGCTGCTAACATTTTGAAATATAGAAAGGCCAGCGGTCGGTTTAAAACAAAGGAAGATTTTGGAAAAGTGTATGGTATTTTACCTACTAAGTTTAAAGAACTTGAATCTTATATTGCCATTGCTGAAATAAGTCAGATTAAAAATGAAATTAATACTACAAAGCGAACAGATATAATTGTTGATTTGAATTCTGCTGATACTACCTTGTTGATGCAAGTGAAAGGAATTGGACGAGGTTATGCAAAAGGAATTGTACGTTTCAGGCAACAGACTGGTGGTTTTATTTCGGTTGATCAATTAAGCGAAATTTATGGTATGCGACCTGAAAACATGGAGAGAATTCGTCCGTTTTGCAAAGTAAATACAGATTTGGTTCAAAAAATTAAAGTCAATATTGCTACAGCCGAGCGATTTAAAAGTCATCCATATTTCAACTTTTATCAGGCAAAAGCACTTTATGAACTTCGAAGAAAAAAAGGAAAACTGAAAGATATTGCCGAATTAAAAGAATTGTCTGAATTTAATCCAGAAACGATTCAAAAATTAAAACCTTACTTGAGTTTTGAATGAAAGTTATTTTATTACTCATTAAATGCGTGTAACTTTATTAAAATTTCGTCATTTATCTTTTTTTACGCTTAATTTCAACTTTTTCATTTACTATTGTATGATAAACTTGTTGAAATTATTGTAACTTTGTCATCAAATAATTTACATTATGAAAACTAAATATATTCTTTTTATCAGTTTATTATCAGCAATTTTTTTTGCATGCGAAGCTCCCACATCTTATAGTACACCGGGATTTCGCTTCAGTGGAGTAGTTAATAGTATTACGGGCGATTCATTAAGTGCTTATGATGAAGGGCTGAATGTTCTCAGAATGGATACAATCAAAGTTGGGGATGTTATTTCTTTTAATTTGATATTAGATGGTGGAACTTACAACAACTTAACTTCCTTTAGTCTAACCTTATCTGATACAACAAGTACTATGCTTCTTCTTCCGGAAACATCTTTATTAGACAATGTCTTTTCGAGCTCACTTTCAGATTACAAAAATAACAAGTTTGTCTTTAAAAGTGTTATGCCAAATCTTTATTTCCCATTTCAATATGTTGCTTTAAAGGCAAATGCAAGTCCGACGTTAAAATTCGAAGTTACAAATGATGCAAAATATCCTAAGAATTCTACCGGATCAAATACAGCATCATTATTAATAAAAACTCCAATTGTGAATAGGTAAATTTTGCAAAACATTATTCATAAAAAAAGCCACTTGTTTATCTTTCAAGTGGCTTTTATTATAAATTATAATAACCTTGCCTTTATGGCTTTTGTTTCTGCTTCAAATCCGGGTTTTTCTAATAGTGCAAACATATTTTTCTTGTAAGCTTCCACACCCGGTTGGTCAAATGGATTAACACCCAAAATGTAGCCACTAATACCGCATGCTTTTTCAAAAAAGTAAAGTAATTCGCCTAAATAATATTCGTTAAGTTTAGGTAATTCAATTTTTAAATTTGGTACACCGCCGTCAATATGAGCAATCATAGTACCGAGTTCGGCCATTTTATTTACTTCATCTACATGTTTACCGGCAAGAAAGTTCAATCCATCTAAGTTGTTCTCATCGTGCGGGAAAATTTTGGTAAAGTTACTTTCTTTAATAGATATCACAGTTTCAAAAATATTGCGTTCTCCTTCCTGAATCCATTGACCCATAGAATGTAAATCGGTCGTAAAATCAACGGAAGCTGGGAAAATACCTTTGTTTTCTTTTCCTTCACTTTCGCCGTAGAGTTGTTTCCACCATTCACCTATGAAATGCAATTTTGGATGAAAGTTTACCAAAATCTCAGTAGTTTTACCACTTTTGTATAGCTCATTGCGAATGGCAGCATATTGTGCTGCAGGATTTTCTTCAAAAGAAGTTTCCAATCCACATTTTGTTTCCATTGTTACTGCTCCCGCAACCAATTGACGAATATCAAAACCTGCAACGGCTATCGGAAGTAAACCAACCGGAGTAAGAACCGAATATCGTCCGCCAATATTATCTTCTATTACAAATGTTTTGTAACCTTCCTGAACGGCCAACGAGTGTAATGCACCTCGGGCTTTATCGGTTACAGCAACAATTAGTTTTTGAGCAGCCTCTTTTCCTTGTTGTTCTTCTAATTGAGTTTTCAACAAACGAAAAGCCAAAGCAGGTTCGGTAGTTGTACCTGATTTTGAAATTGAAATAATTCCGAATTTTTTTGTTTTCAGCAGTTCTTGCAATTCGTACAAATAATCTTCACCTATATTCTGACCAGCATAAACTATTACAGGCGATTTGCGTTCGGTTAGTAACCAGTCGAAACTATTTGAAAGTGCATCAATTACAGCTTTTGCTCCAAGGTAGCTGCCTCCGATACCAATTACTACTACCACTTCGCAATTGTCACGAAGAATTTTAGCTGTGTTTTCAAGTTCAACAAATTGTGCTTCGTCAATAGAAGTTGGTAAGTTTAACCAACCTAGAAAATCACTTCCTTTTCCGGTACCATTATGCAAAGCTTCTGTAGCAGAAGTAACCCGTGTTTTGTATCCTTCAAAGGCCTGTTTGGAAACAAACTCAAATGCTTTGTCGATAGATAATTTAATTGTTTTCATAATTATATATGCCCCCTAACCCCCTAAAGGGGGAATTGTGAGCGTTGATTAAAATTTTTTAAATATATGTATGTTTCTAATTCCCCCTTTAGGGGGCTAGGGGGCTTTTATTTCAGTTTTTCAGACAATCTCCGTATTTCCAATGTTGGAGAAACCCTGTTATAAAGAATTTCAAATATAGAATCAACAATTGGCATACTAATTTGATATTTTTCGTTTATTTCATGGATACATTTTGTAGCATAATAACCTTCGGCAATCATTTCCATTTCTACTTGCGCTGTTTTTACCGAATAACCCTTTCCAATCATACTACCGAATAAACGATTCCGACTAAATTTTGAATATGCTGTCACTAATAAATCTCCCAAATATGCTGATTCGTTTATGTCACGATACATAGGGTTAGTCGCATTACAAAATCGATTCATTTCTTGTATGGCATTTGAAACCAACACTGCCTGAAAGTTATCGCCGTATTTTAATCCATGACATATTCCGGCTGCAATTGAATAAATATTTTTCATTACCGAAGAATATTCAATTCCCATAATATCATCACTTATGGAAGTGCGAATGAAACTGGTATTGAACCGTTGAGCTATCATACGAGCTTTCTCACGTGAGGCACAACCGATAGTCAGGTATGATAGCCTTTCAAGTGCTACTTCTTCAGCATGACAAGGTCCGGCAAGAACTGCAATATTTTCTTTTGGAACATTATACATTTCTTCGAAATAATCTGTAACAATCATATTTTCATCCGGTACAATTCCTTTTATAGCTGAAACAATAAATTTATTATTTAGTGGGCGTTTTAGTTTTTTGAGATGTTGTTTCAAAAACGGAGAGGGAGTTGCAAATATTAATATTTCTGAAGACCGAACCATTTTATTTATATCGCTTGTAAAATTAATTCTGTCTGTGTCGAATTGTACACCAGTCAGGTAAGACGGGTTTTTGCTAATGCGGATAAACTCGTCAATTTGTTCCTGGCGACGCATATACCAAGTGATACTTTCAGCATTTGTAAGTACTATTTTGGCTATTGCTGTTGCCCAGCTTCCTCCACCAATTACCGCAATTTTACTTTTTTCGTTCATGATATTTTTAGTGAACAAGTAAACGAGTGAACAAGTAAACAAGGTAATACCTTACCTTTCTGTTTCTTATTTCTTTGTTTCCTTGTTTCCTGAGTTTGTTTCCTTGTTTACTTTTTCAATCCACTCCGCTACTTCTTCCTTCGAAGGATTTGTCAGTTCCAGTTTATTCTTTTTATTCAATCCGCAAATGTCCTGATGGAATTTATTTGGGTTTAACCCTTTCAGTTCAGCCACCATAGTGATACCGGCTTTTTGAACCACTTCCACCCATGCTTCGGGAATTCCCAATGCCATGAATTTCTCAGGTCCATCTTTCTTAGCCACTTTTTCAGCTTTCATTTGTGGGAAGAAAAGCACTTCCTGAATGGCTACTTGTCCGGTCATCAACATCACGAGACGATCCATACCAATTCCCATTCCAGAGGTTGGAGGCATACCGTATTCCAACGAGCGAACAAAGTCCATATCAATAAACATGGCTTCGTCGTCGCCTTTTTCACTTAGTTTCAGTTGCTCCTGGAAGCGTCCAAGCTGGTCAATCGGGTCGTTCAATTCCGAATAAGCATTCGCCAATTCTTTTCCGTTTACCATTAATTCGAAACGTTCGGTCAGTTCCGGATTATCGCGGTGACGCTTACAAAGCGGCGACATTTCGCGGGGATAATCGGTAATAAAAGTGGGTTGTATATAGTTTCCTTCGCATTTTTCGCCGAAGATTTCGTCAATCATTTTGCCTTTTCCCATGGTTTCGTCGGTTTCGATGTGCAATGTTTTACACACTTCGCGCAGTTGCACTTCGTCCATGTCGTTAATGTCGATGCCGGTGTATTCTTTAATGGCATCAATCATAGTAATTCGTTTGAAAGGAGTTTTGAAACAGATGGTTTTATTATCAAATGTAATTTCGTTGGTACCGTTTACATCTAAACAAATTTTCTCTATCATTCGTTCGGTGAAAGTCATCATCCAGTTGTAGTCTTTGTAGGCTACATATATTTCCATGGCAGTAAATTCGGGATTGTGCGTGCGGTCCATCCCTTCGTTGCGGAAGTTTTTGGAAAATTCGTACACACCTTCAAAACCACCAACAATTAATCTTTTGAGGTACAATTCGTCAGCAACACGCAGGTAAAGCGGCATGTCTAACGCATTGTGATGCGTAGTAAACGGACGGGCAGCTGCACCACCGGGAATGGATTGCAGAATCGGAGTTTCTACTTCAATATATCCTTCGGCGTTGAAATAATCGCGCATCGATTGGTATACTTTGGTACGTTTGAGGAAAATATCTTTTACGCCTTCGTTAACCACCAAATCAACATAGCGTTGACGGTAGCGTTGTTCGGGGTCTTCGAATGCATCATAAGCAACTCCGTCTTTGTATTTTACGATGGGTAATGGACGAAGTGATTTGCTTAGCACGGTTAGTTCTTGTGTATGAACGCTGATTTCGCCTGTTTGGGTGCGGAATACAAATCCTTTGATACCCACAAAATCACCAATATCCAACAGTTTTTTGAATACGATGTTGTACATTTCGGGTTGCGCTTCGGTGTTTATGTCGTCGCGGCTCACATATACCTGAATACGCCCTTTGGAGTCCTGCAATTCTATAAAAGAAGCTTTTCCCATAATGCGGCGGCTCATAATACGACCGGCAACACAAACGGGTTTGCCGCTTTCTTCGTCTTTAAAATCAGCTTTTATATCGGTGGAAAATACATCAGTTGGGTACAGGGCTGCAGGATATGGGTCAATGCCCAGTTTTCGTAATTCGTCCAGACTCTGGCGTCTGAATTGTTCTTGTTCACTAAGTTCTAAGCTCATAATCTTTTTTATATTCAAAAATTACCGCAAAAGTACAAAAACTTAGGCATAATTCATTAGGAATAATTCATAATTGTAAGTTAGGACTTTACGATTTTGGAACAATCAATTTGTCAGTTAAAATTAAAGCGCGAATTGAGGATGTCAATTCGCGCTTTGAATATATTCTTTTTTTTGTAGTGCTACTTCAGGTTGTTCTACATAAAAAAGAAGAGATTACCTTTTTATTTTCTTATATTTTGAATCTTCCGGTTCGTTCAATATTATGTCCTGTCCAGAATTTCGATATATTTTTACAGGATTTTGTCGGGTATCAAACACATCAGTTATGTAGACTATTCTTTATATTATTTGCAATCAGCACACTTACATTGACTTTGTAATAGTCATATATGTTGTGAAGTTCTGCTAAAGCAAACTTTGTCCAGAATACCTTCATTGTTACCAACTTTGAGTTAGTTTCTCTATATCTGGCTGTGAAAAAACATTTTGTTGTCAATGTCTTCGTTTGCCTGTTTTGCCCTGTTTTCAACTTCTTGTTTAGTCAGTTTTTTATATACAGGTCGGTTCATTGCTTTGCTAATCAGCTTTTCTATCTGTTCAAAAACACTATCATCATTGAGAATGATAAGTTGTTCAATAATTTTAAGCTTTGTATCTTGAGGAGTATGATTTGTCATAATTATATTACCACTTCAATTAAACGTTGGTATGACATGTAACATATAGCTTTGGGTTTTGTTATTGCAAAGATATAAATTATTTTCTGTTTCATTGTCGTAGAACGACTTCAGATCGTCCTACGGATATTGCTGATAAGAATTATAACCTCGCTGCTTCCCCTTTTACTTTATATGTGCCGGATCGTAAACAATAGCTGTGTTGCCCGACGAAAGGATGCGAGCTTTGGGATATGCGGGTTTTGTGTAAGGTTTAGAGTCTTCTACTTTTCCTGTCAGAATGGAGGTGGCAAGCTTTTTCATGGTTTCGATATAATCCTTGTGGAATGCACCTTTCACGTAGTAGTAATGTCCGCAATACAAATCGTTGATGCCTTTGTCCATCAATGCTTCCATTTTCTGGCAGGAATTGATATAGGTTTGCATGGGTGCAAAAGGATATAATTGTAGCCACACTTCATTAGAACCGAAGGCATCGCCCGTGTAGCAGCATTTAGCTGTCCAGTCCACCAGCACGATGGAGCCCGGCGTGTGAGCAGGCATGTGTTTAACCTCAATTTTCTTATTTCCCAGATCAAACACATCGCCGTCTTTCACATAGTTGATTTTACCCGTATAATTTTTAATAAAATCTTTGTCGTCGGCATGCATGTAGATGGATTTGAAGTAGCGGATATTACCCGCATGATCACCATGACCGTGGGTTAATACCACATCGTAAGGCTTGGAAGTTATGCGCCCTATTATCCGATCGAGCGAATCGCAACGCGTACCGGTGTCGATAAGCAAGGCTCTTTTGGTGCCTTCAATCAGATACATGGTGGTGTGGTCGCTGGTTTCAATCACCCAGCTTTTATCGCCGAGTACCGAAACCGTCAAATCGGAATTCTTGAAAACTTGTGAATACGAACTGAGTGCGCTCAGGCAAAACAGAAGGGTGCAAAGAATGGTGTGTTTCATGGTGTATTTTATTTTATTGACGTTTTATTCTAATCTAAAGGAAACAGGTACGTTGTAATATGCACGAACAGTTTGTCCTTTATATTTACCAGGAATGAACTTCGGAAGTAATTTGAGTACTTTAACTGCTTCTTCGTCATACCAAGGGCTTAGTGATCGGACTACAGTAATATTGCTAACATTTCCATTTTTCTCAACCACAAAACGACACATTACTTTGTAAAATAAATCATTTTCAAAAGGACCAATGGGAGGTCTATTTAGATTTTTACGAATGAAATTGAGTAATTCGACAAATCCTCCCGGAAATTCGGGAGCTTGGTCGGTAACCGTATAAACACTGTCCAACCCTTCTGTTTGTACTACTTTCGGATTTAAAGGTTTTGCGTTGGGCAGTTTAAAGGTTACAGGCAAGATGTACCATCTACTTTCAGGTTTGCCACGATATTTACCGGGTATAAACTTAGGCAACATCTTAACCACTCTGATGGCTTCTTTGTCACAGTCGGGTTGCAACGATCTAATTATTTCCACTTTGTCAACTTCACCTGTTATTGTTATCACGAATCGCAGCATTACTTTCCCTTGTATGTCTGCTTTAATCGCAGATTCCGGATATTTTAAATTCTTGTAAATAAAGTCAAGTAGTGCCTTATCACCACCCGGAAATTGTGGATTTTGCTCATAACCATCGTAAACCTTTTCGTTCTCATACGACTTTATTGAGTCTTTTACCACTGCCTCTTTTGAATTCACTTTTAAATCTGAATTCATTGGTATATTATTCTGAGCATCAATTATTCCAATATTGCCCAAGCAAAAACTCAAAATAATAGAACCCAACATTTTCGGACTAACCAACAGCCGGCGCAAATGCAATTTAATTTTTCTTTTCATAATCTTTAGATTTATTTTAACGGCGATGCAAATGTAATAATTATCATTTAATATAACGGCAACATAGCTCACTTTATTTTAAACTGTTTTCTTTTGTAAATGAAAGTGTTGAAAACTTTTTTTGTTTTTTTTCTTCTAAACTATTGCATATTTAAAATTAACCCCATATATTTGCAGTCGTTAGGTTAAACTTACAAGTTTGATATTTCAAATTCTTTCAGAGCTTTTATTTCCGGTTCACTATATCTATTTTTCCCTGTCTCTGATTCATAGTTCGCAAGCGAGTGAACTACGATAATTTTCTGAAAAATGCAATCCGAAGTTTCGGAATGGCCCGCTGACCCATCAGCGAAGCGTTCCGAAACTTCGGAAAGTGTTTCTGACCCCTCAGAAGTACATTCCGAACTTTCGGAAAGTAGTTTTGACCCCTCAGAGGTACTTTCCGAAACTTCGGATGGCTTTTTTTCTTTTGTTTCGATTTTTATTCCTTCTAATTACTAAATTATTATGTTTAATTTTTAAAACAATTGGCGTATGGAAATATAAAAATTTGATTTGCACAGTCAACGTAATGCAGCGCATTACCAGTATCAAATGGATTTCAATGATTCCGTTATCAAGTACACACCCCAGGCACTTGGTATTGTTGAAGATTATGAAGCGTTTAAGCCTTTGTTGCAAGACGAAGGTGTGGCATTGGTGGCTATCACAAAAAGTGCTACCACTGTGGAGTTAGATGGAGCAGACAAAAACCGCGATTTTACTTTTCGTGGTACTGCCGACAAAGTTACTAACAGTCTGAACCACTTCGACCCCTTGGTACGAGAAGCGGCCAGAAGGGTGAAAATAATTTTTGATACCTATGGTAATCTGGCTCCAAAACCGGATGATGAAGAATCGGGTCTTATCACAAGTTTGATTGCCGAACTGAGGACTAAAGTTTCTGCAGAAATTACAACCGTAGCTCTTGTAGATTGGATTGACGAACTGGAACGACTAAACAACACATTTAAAGCTCTGGAAGCTACCCGCAATTTGGAAGAAGCAAAACGGTCGATTCTACGCATGAAACAAGTACGTGTAGTAGTGGATGCGGCTTACAACAAAATTGTGAAACGTATCAATGCACTGATGATAGTAAACGGTGAGGCTCCTTACGCAGAATTTGTAAAGGAACTGAATGCCCGTATTGCCCGTGCACAGGATGCTATAACTCTAAGTAAAGCACATAAGGCTGATACTACAGCTCCCGAAGCTCCGAAAGCATAGGTAAAAAAACGATTATCCTCTCCTGCGGCTTATGGGGTAAGCGGTGGGAGGGGATTATTTTTAAACAAGCCAAACCCATTATTACTTTTATTCTTATATAAGTTTATGTCTCAACAACGGAAAAAGAAAAAAATACCACCCAAAAAATCAGACGATCTAAAAATAACTAAGTCCGTTATTGATCACTATTCAACAGTTGCCCGAAAAACACTTCAGATATTGGAACTTGACCCGGCTTTATTTGATCAATTTACCAAGAAGCAAAAAATGGTAATGATGCAACTGCAATTTTCAACTCCAAAGGTTCTTGCCCATAGTGGACACGATGTGCCCAAACGTTATCTCAGAACGATACAGCGAGAAATGTATGATTTCACGAAAAGAACTTACGTTGGCGACCCTTCAATTGGTTTGTTGTACTACGATTATCTTTCCATTGGATTGACGTTTAATACGTTTTTTACCCGAAAAAAAAATATACCTGCCGGTCTTGACCAAACGGATGCTTATTTTCTAATTGCTGATCGTTTGAAACAGAAGGATGACGAGTTAAACCAATTTATGAACACATATGGCAATTATGTAAGATATGTCACCTTATTTCTCTCAAAACTAAATTTTCGGGTGTACGGTTTTACTTGGGAATATAATCTCACGAATAATTGCAGAAACTTAGAGCAGCATCTAATGATTACATCGGCAGAACCCGAACGTATCTACTTCACCTATCAGCAAAAAAGCCGACCGGCTTATCGACTCATAATGGGGAGCTATTTATCCGATAATCCTATATTAGTTTCTCTACCCTATAATGAAGTTTTTAAGAGTAGCAATAAAACACACTTTCTGAAAGTATATGTTCAAACCCACGCATTAAAATGTTTACAGGAAAGACTTGATACACGATTATCCTTTTATAGATATAGTGCATTGACACAATCAATCTTGAATTGTGAAATGGTGACGAATCAACTTGGCCAGTTACTTTTTGCATGTCGCGATTTGAGTGAACATTTACTGGGTTACTTCCCTTTCACCATCGAGGGAGACCATTTGTATATCCTTAGTTTTTTACCACTTGTCAGTCCAAAAGTGCCCGAAGGAAAACTGTTATGTGAAACTCTGAATACGAATAAAGAAGATCTTATCTTCTTGGGTATGGATAAGTTGAGCTTTTATAAGAATACAGATTTTGATAAAGTTACCATACTAAAAGAGGCTTTGATTAAATCAAATATGTGGCATTTAACTGAAATCCCATTCGAAGAAAATGATACAGGTGAACATGCCGCAACTAATGTCGCTATGCTTAATCGTTTTTTTCAGCACAATGTTTCTGATCCAGGTAAAGATAAAGTGCTCGAAGAAATAGCAGAAATGATTGAACAATGATTTTATGGAAGATTGTGCCAACCGATTACTCTTTACTGTAAATGTGTGAATAATGTAAATCTTATCAGAAATTTTGTAACCATTGTAATTATAAAACATCGCACCTTTGTGAAATGAATATTCATTCACTATAAAAAATAAAATTATGAATACAACTGAACTAAAAGGTAACTGGGACCAACAAAAAGGCAAACTAAAACAAAAATTTGCATCCCTTACTGATAATGATTTATTGTTTGCCGAAGGCAAAAAAGAAGAAATGTTTGGAAGATTGCAAACCAAACTTGGTAAAACAAAAGAAGAGTTACATAAAATCATTTCAGCACTTTAACCTATCGAATTAAAGATACTGCTTTGATAATTAAACGCAGTATCTTTTAATTCATAATTTCTAAAACCAAAGCAATGAAAAATTTAGTATGCATAGTTGCAATCTCACTTTGTACATTGGTTTTCATTCCTTGTAAGGCACAAGAAATGAAACCTGTTCAATTTGGTGTTATAGGCGGATTAAATATTTCAAATCTTTATACCACTGATGCCATTTCAAATGTCATTGCCGGATTTAATGCCGGTGCGTTTGTAAGAGCATCGATAACTAATACAATTGCCCTGGAACCTGAGTTGTATGTAAGTACCAAAGGAGCGTCAATTACTTATAATTCGATTATTATAAATGGTACTGCTAACTTCAATCTGACTTATCTGGAAATGCCATTGATTTGTATCATCAATATTACACGTTTGGTCAATGTACAGGTTGGGCCGTATGTATCATATTTGCTGGATGGAAAAGTGAAAAATGTAGCGAATATTAATCTTTTCAATTTTGAACAAAATATAAACGCAAATGACTATAACCGGGTTGATGCAGGAGTTGTGGTAGGAGCCGGTTTGGATGTTGGAGCAGTCACCATGGGTCTGCGGTATAACTTAGGGCTAACTAAAGTTGGCAAAACTAAATCATTGTTTGGAACAAGCTACACAATTCCCGATGCGAGTAATGCAGTTCTGAATTTCTATGTTGCTGTTGGCCTAAGATAATTTCAAAAATTATATCCTAATCAAAAAAAATAATCGATATGAGCAATTTATTATATTTAATCGCAGTAGTACTTATCCTATGTTGGGCAATTGGAGTATTTGTTTATAGTTTAGGTGGACTTATACATATTCTAATTGTAATTGCAATAATTTCCATACTATTTCGAATCATCAGAGGGAGATAATCAAAATTTATTAGAATCTTCCGAATACAATCACCAAAAAACAGCCATCACAATGCTGCAAACGGTTGTTTCTATTGTATCTTATAATTGCTTTACTAAGCTTTCGCAAGTAGTTTAATTGATTGATATAAAATAAAAAAGCAACATATTTATTTGGTAAAGTCGCTGATAATCAGTAACTTTGTGTCGCTAAACAAAACCCAAGAAATATGTTGCGACACAAAGATACAGTAATACTTTCAGAGATAAAAGGCTTTTTTACTACAAGTGAAAAAGCAA
>Ga0209123_1000831_pt1 | contig 35559 bp, 30 predicted proteins | sample BarGraIncu00431A_FD_184500 | JGI IMG/M metagenome (GOLD analysis project Ga0209123, IMG submission 184500) | Arctic peat soil microbial communities from Barrow, Alaska, USA - Barrow Graham LP Incubations 004-31A (SPAdes) (version 2) | ecosystem: Environmental > Terrestrial > Soil > Wetlands >... | reverse complement strand
GAATAGACTCCGTTCGGTTTATGCAGAAGAACGTTCTGCCTCTGTTTTTAGTTTTTTATTTTTAAACCCAATTTATGTCGATTCGATTAAATAAGGTAACAAGAGATTTAAATGTGGGAATGTCTACTCTGGTGGATTTTCTGCAGAAAAGAGGTCACGTGGTGGAAAACAATCCCAACACGAAGATCACAGAAGATGAATACGAAATATTGGTTAAGGAATTCAGCCAGGATATGTCGTTGAAACAAGAGGCTGAACGTTTGGTCCATGAACGGACTAACCGTGATAAACCTAAAACGGAAACACCTGTTGACGCTCCTGTTGAAGAAGTAAAATCGGTCATACACCAAATAGAGGAAGACGTAATAGACTTGCGACCCCAAATTAAGCATGTCGGCACCATTGATCTCGATGCTATTAACAGAAAACATAAACCGGAAGAAAAAATAATTCCGGAACCAAAGCTGGGAAAAATCATTCATGAACAACCAAAACCTGAAATAAAGGTTGAAGTTGTTGAAGAGGTTGTACCAACACCTTCTGTTGCTTCGCCAATTGAAAAAGTTACTGCACCAGTTGTTGAACAAGTTCAACCAGCAGAACCTGTGAAAGTAGCAGAACCGGTTAAACCCGTTGAGGTTGTAGAAGTCGCAAAACCTGTAGAAGAGGTAAAACCTGAAAAAGCTGCAGAAGTTGAAAAACCTGTAATCCTTTCTACACCAAAACCACAGGTAGAAAAAGTATTTGTAAAACAAGAGCAGACAGAACTTTCAAAACCTGTTCAGAAGGTTATTAAACACGAAGTTCATAAAAAGAAAGTTGAACCTGAAGCCGAAATTGAAACTCAGGAAGAAAAGGCAGCAAGAGTTGAACCCGAATTATTCAAAATTGGTATAAAAAGTTTGGAGACCAATATCAAGGTTATTAAAACCATTGATTTGGATGCTTTGAATCAATCTACCAGACCTAAGAAAAAAACTCAGGCTGAAAAACGTAAAGAACGCGAAGAAAAAATTCAAAGCGATCGCAATCAAAGATCGGCTCATCCTGTTGATGTTAAAAACCGGCCCGGGACAGGAGTACAAACCTCAACCATAGCTAAACCCATCCTGGCAGATAAATCTGAACAAGGATTATCGGCTGCAGCTGCGGACGCTAAAAAGAAAAAACGGAGCCGCATCAAAGACGGCAAGGTTAAAGTGAATGAGCCTCAACCAAGTGGATCAAATACACCTCGTCCTGCTCAGACCAATCAGGAATTAAAATCCAGACTTAAGAAGCCAGTTCTAAAATCTGAGATCAGCACCGAGGATGTCTCTAAGCAAGTAAAAGAAACACTTGCCCGTTTGACATCGAAACCTAAAAAAGGAACAAAATACCGTAAAGAAAAACGTGAAGCCGGTTCTCAGCGTCGTATGGAAGATGCTGAACGTGAACGCGAAGACAATGCAGTGATTAAAATCACGGAATTTGTGACCGTAAACGATTTGGCAAGCATGATGGATGTTCCTGTTGTCAAGGTTATTTCAACCTGTATGAGCATTGGTCAGATGGTTTCTATAAACCAACGACTGGATGCAGAAACTATCAACTTCGTGGCAGATGAATTTGGTTTTAAGACCGAATACGTCAGCGCTGAAGTAATGGAAGCCATTCAGGTGGAAGTCGATGCACCGGAAGATTTGTTGCCACGTCCTCCGATTGTAACGGTGATGGGACACGTTGACCACGGTAAAACATCTTTGCTTGATTATATTCGTAAAGCCAATGTAATTGCCGGTGAAGCCGGAGGTATTACCCAGCATATCGGAGCCTATAACGTGAAACTTCCTGATGGAAGAAAAATTACGTTCCTCGATACTCCTGGTCACGAAGCGTTTACCGCTATGCGTGCCCGTGGTGCTAAAGTAACGGATATTGTAATTATCATTGTTGCAGCCGATGACGATGTTATGCCTCAAACTATTGAAGCTATCAATCACGCAGCAGCTGCCAATGTACCCATGGTTTTTGCCATCAATAAAGTAGATAAACCACATGCTGATCCCGAAAAGATTAAACAAGCTCTGGCTCAGATGAATTACCTCGTTGAAGATTGGGGTGGAAAATATCAATCCCAGGATATTTCAGCGAAGCAAGGTTTAAATGTTAAAGAATTATTGGAAAAAGTACTTTTGGAAGCAGAAATGCTTGACCTTAAGGCCAATCCAAACAGAAAAGCGACCGGTTCTGTTATAGAATCATCCTTGGATAAAGGTCGTGGATATATTGCAACGGTTTTGGTTGATAACGGTACACTCCGTATGGGGGACATCGTTATTGCAGGGACCAATCATGGTCGGATCAAGGCTATGTTTAATGAACGCGGTCAACGCGTTAAGGAAGCAGGTCCTTCAGAACCAGTGTTGATTCTTGGTTTAAATGGTGCTCCACAAGCAGGTGATAATTTCCATGTGCTTGATACAGAACAAGAAGCCCGTGAAATTGCCAACAAACGTGAACAATTGCAACGTGAACAAGGTTTACGTACCAACAAACTGTTGACTTTGGCTGAAATTGGCCGTCGTATCGCAGTAGGTAACTTCAAGGAATTGAATGTTATTGTAAAGGGTGACGTGGACGGTTCGGTTGAAGCATTGTCAGATTCCCTGATCAAGTTGACCACTGAAGAAATTCAGGTGAATGTTATTCATAAAGCAGTAGGTGCTATTTCTGAATCTGATGTCACATTGGCTTCCGCTTCAGATGCAATCATTGTCGGATTCCAGGTTCGTCCATCACAAGCAGCCCGTCGATTGGCCGATAAAGAAGGTGTAGATATGCACATGTACTCCATCATTTACGACGCCATCGAAGAAGTTCGCTCTGCTATGGAAGGAATGCTTTCTCCGGAAATCAAGGAAGAAATCACTTCAACCATCGAAATCCGCGAAGTGTTCAAAATTACAAAAACCGGTACAGTTGCAGGTTGTATGGTGAAAGAAGGTAAGGTGAAACGTGGTAACAAACTGCGACTCATTCGCGATGGTATCGTTATCTATACAGGAGAAATGGGTGCTTTGAAACGCTTCAAAGAAGATGTTAAGGAAGTCAACTTCGGTTACGAATGCGGCTTAAGCTTTGCCTCCTATCAGGATCTTCATGTGGGTGACCTGGTTGAATCATTTGAAGAAGTGGAAGTTCGAAAGAGTTTATAATACAAAATCAGATCTTTTGAAACGTTCGTTAGCGACGAATCTGTTTTAATAAAATCTGTACTATTTATCAGGCAAAGGTACCGGGACGTGAATTCACATTTATCGTTCATGTACCTTTGTTTTTTATACAAACATTATGACACTGATTGATGTTTTTATCGGGTTGTTATTGGCTTATGAGGTTTTTAGAGGCCTAAAAAGAGGATTTGTAGCAGAAGCAGGTTCCATTATTGGCCTCATAGTTGCATTTTATACGGCATCAGCTATGCGTGGCGGAATGGCTCATTTTCTAAGTCCGGTCTGTTTTAACTCTGAACGATGGAGCTCAGCCATTGGTTTTCTATTCATATTCTTGGTGGTTTACCTGCTAATTCTTATCTTGGCAAAGATTTTTGAGGGTGTAATAGGTGTAATCGCTTTAGGTGGCGTTAATAGATTAGCAGGTGGCCTTTTCTGTTTGTTTAAGGGAATCTTGATTTTTAGTATTGTACTGAACTTATACGAAACGATAGACAGTGATCGTAGTTTCATAGGTGTCAAAAACATAGAATCTTCCCTTTTATACAAACCGGTGTTAAAAGTTGCCCCAAGCTTGTTTCCTTATTTTAAATCGGAAAAATCCGATCAGCAACCAGAGAAAAATCGATTCATAGGATTCGAATAAAAAAGACTGTATAATGGAAGAAAATCCACGTGATATAATAGATGAAGTAACCACCGGAGACTATAAGTACGGTTTTGTCAGCGATTTTGAAGCTGAAAGCATCCCTTCTGGTCTTAGTGAAGAAGTAGTCAGAGTTATTTCTGCAAAAAAAAATGAACCGGAATGGTTGTTGGAGTTTCGCCTGAAAGCCTATAACCATTGGCTTACATTAAAAATGCCTGATTGGGCACATCTGCAAATTCCTGTAATAGATTACCCGAACATAATTTTTTATTCTGCTCCCAAGTCCAAAACCGCTCCCAAAAGCCTGGATGAAATTGATCCCGAATTATTGAAAACCTTCGATAAGCTGGGTATTTCCCTTCAGGAACAGAAACTTCTTTCGGGAATGGCCGTTGATGCCGTGATTGACAGTGTTTCCGTTAAAACGACGTTTAAAGAAAACCTGGCTGAACTCGGTATCATCTTTTGTTCTTTTAGTGAGGCTGTCCAACAGTATCCTGATCTGGTTAAACAATATTTGGGTTCCGTTGTAGGTTATCGGGATAATTTCTTCGCTGCTCTCAATTCTGCCGTATTCAGTGACGGGTCTTTCGTTTACATACCTAAAAGGGTGCGTTGCCCCATGGAACTTTCCACGTATTTTCGTATAAATGCTGCCAACACAGGTCAGTTTGAACGAACGCTCGTTGTAGCGGATGATGATAGCTATGTCAGTTATCTGGAAGGTTGTACCGCTCCCATGCGTGATGAGAATCAGTTGCATGCAGCCATCGTTGAAATTGTAATTTTGGAAAGGGCTGAAGTTAAATACTCCACGGTTCAGAACTGGTATCCGGGCGATAAGAACGGCAAAGGGGGTATTTTTAATTTTGTAACCAAAAGGGCTTTGTGCAAAGGCCGTAATTCAAAAGTATCCTGGACACAGGTTGAAACCGGTTCTGCCATTACCTGGAAATATCCCAGTTGTATTCTGGCCGGAGACGATTCCACAGGAGAATTTTACTCTGTTGCGGTAACAAATAACTATCAGCAAGCGGATACAGGTACAAAAATGATTCACCTTGGAAAGAATACGAAGAGTCGCATCGTTTCCAAAGGGATTTCAGCAGGACATAGTCAAAACAGCTATAGAGGTTTGGTGAAAGTATCTCCCAAAGCGGATAATGCCCGGAATTTTTCGCAATGTGACAGCTTGCTGTTGGGCGATAAATGCGGTGCTCATACTTTTCCCTACATCGACATAAACAATGAAACGGCTATGGTGGAACATGAAGCCACGACCTCAAAAATAAACGAAGATCAGCTTTTCTATTGCAATCAACGTGGTATTTCAACGGAAGACGCAGTCGGATTGATTGTAAACGGGTATGCCAAGGAGGTAATAAATAAGCTTCCCATGGAATTCGCAGTGGAGGCTCAGAAGTTGTTGCAGGTTTCACTGGAAGGTAGTGTTGGATAGATGGACGTATTAAACTATACGCTTTTTACCCTTTGGGATTATCCTTTAAGTGTATTGGAACTGATAGGTGTGCTTACTGGTTTTACGACAGTCTTTCTGGCTTCAAAGGCATGGTCTGTTAATTTTCTTTTTGGCATGGTCAACAGTATCGCCTATTTTCTGTTGTATTTTCAGTATAGGTTGTATTCGGTGATGTTGCTGCAGATTGTTTATTTTAGTTTTAGTATATATGGCTATTATCACTGGAGGCATCCAAAGCCGGAAGAAGAAGATACGAACAAGGAACAGAAAATTCGAAAACTGACAAATAAAAAGAGAGTTCAATATTTGATAGCCATTGTTATTTCAGGTTTAATTTGGGGTTGGTGTGTCATTCATTTTCAGGCTAGCTTCCCGGCGTATTTTGAACCACCGGCTTATCCTTGGCTCGATGCCGTGCTGACCATGGGAAGTGTCGTCGCACAATATTTGTTGTCGCGGAAGATATGGGATAATTGGCCATTATGGATTGTTTTGGATGGAGCCAGTACTATTTTATATGCTAGCATGGGCATGATTTTTACCTCCGTCTTGTTCGGAGCATTTACACTAATTGCGATGAAAGCGCAATACGAATGGAAAAAGACTTATGAGAAATACGAATGATGATATTGAGGAACCTGTAAAAAAAAGTTGGGGACTTCTTATTTTTTGCCTGTTGGTTTTGGTTTTAACGATTGGAGTCGGCATTTTTTTATTGGTTGAAGCATTGCAAAAACCAAAGGTCCCGGAAGATGCACTTGATATGAAACGTATGATGGTCAGCGGTGTTGCTGTCATCCTTTTTTCATTAGCGATTGTTGTTTTTCTTATTGGCCTTTATAAGCCCGGTAAAAAGAAGAGATCTCGTATTTCAGTCACAAAAAAGAAACCAGCTAAGAGAAAAACGACTAAAAGAAGAACTCGTTAAAGGGAAATATTTAAAATTGATACAAACGAAAAAATAATTAATATGTTGTTGGAAATAAAGAATCTGCACGCTTCAATAGACGGAAAGGAAATATTGAGAGGAATCAATTTAACCATCAATGAAGGTGAAATTCATGCCATCATGGGACCCAACGGATCAGGAAAGAGTACGCTTTCTGCTGTTCTTACAGGAAACCCTGCGTTTGAGGTAACCGAAGGTGAGGTTTGGTTTCGTGGTAAAAATTTATTGGAATTATCTCCAGAGGACCGTTCCCGGGAAGGGCTTTTCTTAAGCTTTCAATATCCGGTGGAAATTCCTGGAGTAAGTATGGTTAATTTCATGCGTTCCGCTGTGAATGAACATCGGAAATATCGTCAGGAGCCGGCTTTGTCCGCTTCGGATTTTCTAAAACTCATGCGTGAAAAAAGAGGCGTTGTTGAGCTGGACAGCAAGCTGGCAAACCGATCAGTCAATGAAGGTTTTTCCGGAGGCGAAAAAAAACGGAATGAAATTTTTCAAATGGCCATGTTAGAACCTAAATTGTCCATTCTGGATGAAACGGACAGTGGTCTTGATATAGATGCCCTGCGAATTGTAGCTCAGGGAGTGAACAAATTGCGTTCACCACAGAATTCTGCTATTGTAATTACTCACTACCAGCGTTTGTTGGATTATATTGTACCTGATCAGGTGCATATTTTATACAAAGGTAAAATTGTTAAATCGGCTGGTCGCGAGTTGGCACTTGATCTGGAAGAAAGAGGTTACGATTGGATTAAACAAGAAACGGAAGAATAATGCAAGTAGAAAAAGACTATATAGATCTTTATAAGCAACATGCCGGGACAATCGGCAATAGTTGCAGCGACTTGCTGAACAGTAAGCGTGATGCAGCTTTTGACCAATTTCAAACGGTGGGCTTTCCAAAGGTCTCCCAGGAAGAATATCGCTATTGTGATTTGCAGGAAGTCTTGTCTATTGATTACGGTTTGAATATCAATAGAGTAAATATCCCCATCAATCCACACGATGTTTTTAGTTGTGATGTACCCAATTTGTCAACGAAGCTGTTTTTTGTAGTCAACGATCAGTTTTACAAAAATAATAAATCCATTGGCCTGCCTGAAGGTGTATTGTGTGGAAGTCTGAACGAATTCACCCGTTCTCATGGCTCGTTACTGGAACCCTATTATACCAGATTATCGGATAAATCTTCCGATGGAATGGTCCCTTTTAATACCACTTTTGCTCAGGATGGCTTTGTTTTGTATATACCTGCCGGTGTAGTCATCGAAAAATCGATTCAATTGATTCAGGTACTTCAGGGCGCGGTTGATACGATGGTAAACCGTCGTCTGCTAATCATTCTGGAGGATAACGCAAAGGCTCAGTTTTTGGTTTGTGATCATTCACTCTCCTCCAAAAAGTTCTTATCCAATCAGGTTACTGAAATTTTTGTTGGTAAGAACGCATCGCTGGAATACTACGAGCTGGAGATGGATGACATCAATACAGCAAGAATTTCAAATACATTTGTTTCTCAGGAATCTTCTTCAAACTTTTTGATGAATGGCATAACCCTACAGAACGGATTAACCAGAAACAACATCAATTTACGGTTTGACGGGGAAGGAGCTGAGGCTTTTATCTCTGGAATGGCCTTGGGAAATGGAAAAGAAGTGATAGACAATCATTTGTTCGTCGATCACGCAGTACCTCGTTGTTCTAGTCAGCAACTTTTTAAGTATATTCTGGATGATTCTGCCAGAGGTGTTTTCGGGGGACGCGTTTTGGTTCGAAAAGGGGCACAGAAAACGGCTGCCTATCAATCGAATAAGAACCTGTGTTCCAGTCGCGAAGCCAGAATGTTTGTAAAACCTCAGCTGGAAATTTATGCCGATGATGTAAAATGCAGTCACGGAACAGCCACAGGACAGATTGATGAGAAGGCTTTGTTTTATATGCGTACACGTGGAATAGCTGAACCGGAAGCTCGTTTGTTGCTGAAGTTCGCTTTTTCCGCAGACGTACTGGATCATATCCGATTGGAACCATTAAAAGATCGGATGCGTATGTTGGTTGAAAAACGTTTCCGGGGTGAGTTGGCAAAATGTGCAGGTTGTTCTGCAGCTAATTGTTCGTAGATTATGGATTCCTTCTTTACTGATATTCGTTCAGAATTCCCCATTTTATCGAGGAAAATATATGGGAAAGACCTGGTGTATCTGGATAATGGTGCAACGACTCAAAAACCGCGTCGTGTTGTAGAGAAAATTGAAAGTGGTTATTACAACGGCAATGCAAACATCCACCGGGGTGTGCATTATTTGAGTCAGCGCGCAACGGATGCTCACGAGTCAGCCAGAGAGACAGTCAGGCGTTTTGTCAATGCTGAATATGCTTCAGAAATAATCTTTACCAGAGGCACGACCGAGTCCATTAATCTGGTAGCCTTTTCCTTTGGAGAAGCTTTCTGTCAGGAGGGCGATGAAATTATTGTCTCAGTGATGGAGCATCATTCCAATATTGTACCCTGGCAAATGCTTTGCGATCGCAAAAAAATGAAGCTGAAAGTTATTCCGATGAATGATCGTGGAGAATTACTCCTTGAAGATTATAAAGCGTTACTTACTCCCAAAGTGAAACTGGTTGCAGTGACCCATGTTTCAAATGTTCTTGGAACGGTCAATCCTGTTCAGGAAATGATTTCTTTGGCACATGCTCAGAATATTAAAGTCTTAGTAGATGGTGCTCAGTCTGCACCCCATATTCGGATAGATGTTAAGGCCCTCGATGCTGATTTTTATGCGTTCTCAGGACACAAGGTCTATGGTCCTACAGGAATAGGTATTTTGTATGGAAAGACTGACATTCTAAACCAAATGCCGCCCTATCAAGGCGGTGGGGAGATGATTGATCAGGTTCATTTTGAAAAGACGACCTACAACGTCCTTCCCTATAAATTTGAAGCAGGTACACCCGATTTTATTGGTTCCACTGCATTGGCAGAAGCTTTGAATTTTGTCGATGAAATCGGAATAGAACGTATCGCAGCATATGAACATTCGCTTCTAAATTATGCAACCGAAGAGCTCCTGAAAATTGATGGTATGCGAATTATAGGAACGGCAGCTGATAAAAGCGCTGTCATTTCTTTCCTGTTGGGGGATATTCATCCTTTTGATGTTGGTACTTTGCTCGATCATCTTGGTATTGCAGTCCGAACTGGACACCATTGTGCCCAACCGCTTGTTGACAGGCTTGGAATAGATGGAACCGTCAGAGCCTCCTTTGCTCTTTACAATACTTTTCAGGAAGTTGATGTACTTGTAAATGGGCTAAAGCGCATCAAAACAATGTTTTGAAACGAACGATGCTGAAAAGTTAAATACTGATCACAAACGGAGGTAAAGATTTTGTATCTTTGCCTCTGTCTTTTTAAGTACACGAAGTATGACAATAAATGAAATTCAAGACGAGATCATCGAAGAGTTCGAAATCTTTGATGACTGGATGGATAAATATCAGCTTTTAATCGATTTCGGTAATTCGCTGGAACCACTGGATGAGCAGTTTAAAACCCCCCAATTCTTAATTGAGGGTTGTCAAAGCAGAGTATGGGTTCATGCAAAATATGCCGATGGAATCGTTGTTTTGGAAGCAGAAAGCGATACTGTCATTGTAAAAGGCATCGTTACCCTTTTATTGCGGGTTCTTTCTGGCCGCACTCCTCAGGAAATACTGGATACCGATTTATATTTTATTGAACGGATTGGTTTGAAGGAACATCTTTCTCCTACACGCTCCAATGGTTTGGTTTCCATGGTGAAACAGATAAGGAACTATGCGCTGGCCTTTAAGCTGACAGCTCAGTAAATATTAACTTCCCCTTTTTCAAAATCAATAGTCAGTTGATCTTCCAACAGTTTAAAACTTTTGCGATGATGTTCAGTGAGCCCGAATTTACGAATGGCGTTGCGATGTTTAGAGGTGGGGTAGCCTTTGTTTGACTTCCAGTCGTATTGAGGATTCTGCTCATGTAGCATCAACATGTAATCGTCCCTGTAAGTTTTTGCCAGAATGGAGGCAGCTGCAATGGAAAGATATTTTCCATCTCCTTTAATAATCGTGGAAAAGGGATATTCCGGATAATCCTTAAATCTTTTTTCTTCCATTTTCTGATTAGACAGTTTATTCAGAGGGATCTGTTGAATGTATCTGAAACGGTTTCCGTCTATCAAAAGGTATTCCGGAAGTTGTTCCAGTTGAATGATGGCTCTGTGCATTGCCAGAAAGGAAGCATTTAAAATATTGATTTGGTCTATTTCTGCGGCTTCAACAATGCCAAGTCCCCATGAAATAGCTTCTTTCTCTATGATTTTACGAAGTGAGTATCGATTTTTTTCGCTCAGCTGCTTGGAATCATTCAGTTCTTCACATCGAAAATCCTTTGGCAATATCACTGCCGCTGCAAAGACCGGCCCTGCCAGACAACCCCTGCCGGCCTCGTCACAGCCGGCTTCCTGTAAGTCTATGTTCAGATATTGAAGAAGCATTTAAGGACTTATTCGGAATAAATCGTGTTCAGCAAGGTTTCACCGACCACTTTCAAAGTAGTCTTGTCAATATTTTTCATGGTATCGTCCAGAGTATGCCAGTACGGAACAAAACCTGTCATGCTGTTTGGCGCACAATCGATGATGTCGATGCATGGTATGTTTGCAATTCTGTTTACATAAAGGTGGTCATCTGTAATCGCTCCACCTTTTACTTCCAGGAAGTAATTACTATAGCCCAATGATGACGCTTTTTCCCAAACGGTCTGAACAACCTGTGGAGCATATTTGTAGGAAAAGTACTCACAGGCAAAATGAGGTGCTTCACCTCCTACCATATCCAGTAGAATGCCGTATTTTGCCTTATAACCTGGAGTATGGGGGTTTTTTGCCCAGTATTGGGTACCCAGACACCAACTGTCTTCGTTTTCAATTCCATCGAAAAATTTTGGTTCTCCATAATCTTCAGAATCAAAGAATATAATGTCAATACCGACGTTAGGTTGGTTTTTCTTTGCAGTTTCCATTCCTAACTGCCTGGCAATTTCCATTAAAACACCAACTCCACTTGCACCATCATTTGCTCCAAGAATGGGAGAATGCCAGTTTTTTTCATTGGGATCATTGTCAGCCCAAGGCCTGGAATCCCAATGTGCACACAAAAGAATTCGATTTTTCTTTTTGGGATGAAAGGAGGCTATAATGTTGGTTGATTTTAGGATTGTGCCATCGAAAGCTTTAAGATCAGCAGATTGTTCAATTATTTTTGCTCCAGTCTTTTGTAAGTTGGTCACCATATAATTTCTGCAGGCTTCATGTGCTTCTGTGTTTGGTACCCGAGGCCCAAAAAGGGTTTGAGCCTCTACGTAATGGTAAGCGCTATCTGCATCAAAAACTGGAATGGAAACATTCTTTGTGTCATTTGCATGTTTTTTTTTCGCTCCGGAAATGCATGAAGTCATTCCAAATATAAAAAGGATGACAAGAGTAATGAATGGAGATAGTTTGTACATTTTATACAATTTATAAAGGGAATTTTTTCAACCTCAAAAATACATTTTCTGATTGAAAAAATTCCCTTCAAAAGTGTTAACAGCTTAATTATTTTGTTTACTATCCGGTCTTGGTGTAATAAAAGGCTTATTCAGTTTTTGATCATTGTTTCTGATAATCTCCAATTCTTTGAAAATGAGCCCGTAAGGAGCAATAATTGTTGATTTGCTACCATCTATCACCGAGTTGTATACGAATTCTTCATCACCGATGTGCTCAATGTATTTAAACTGTTTCTGGTTTAGTTCATTGATTGAAGCGTTCCTTACCATCTCTTCACGGCCGTCCGCATAAACTTTGTATACAAAGAAATCGGATAAGTGAACGTATCCTCTTCGGATGTATGCAAAATCATATCCCTCATCTTTGGCAGAAGCAAGCAGACTGTCTTTCAGAGCCTTGGCGGGTATTGTTTTAGAGGCGCTGACTCTAAGTACTCCTGCTCCTAGCTCGGCGTTGGGATTGTAGATTTTGAAAAGACTATTTCCGGTACTTTTAGGATTTGTTTTAGTTGGTGTGCGGTCTGAAAGCAGGTTTTTAAGAATTCCGTTTTCAATAAGAATGAGTGAGCTATCCGGTTTAACACCCTGAGCATCAATGGGTGTATATCCAAAGAGTTTTTGGCCTTTCCATTGAGGGGTACCTGTCATTGAAATAAAATAAAACCGACGATCTGCCACTTTTTTATTCATCATCTGCTCCATGCGGTTTTCTGAATTGTTATAACCGTAATTATTTGATTGGACCAGGGGTTTCCGTTTGGCAAACAATCCATTGTTATTATTGAGGAAAAAGACTCGAATGGCTTCTGTTACCGCTCTACCTTCAAATAGGACGGGTCCTGAATAGGAATCTGAGATCAGAGGTGCATTACTTTCTTCGATCATTAGTTTATTATAGCCGATGAGTTCTGTACACAAGTTTTCAATAGGTATCACATCGTTTAGGTCGTCGTAACAGTATCTGTATTCTTTGGAGATATTCTGACCATCTTTTGTACGGCATTCAACATTTGCGATCAACTCAATAAATCGTGTAGGGACTCTGTACATAAAGCTGTCAGTACTGTAATAATAGTAATCACCCTGATTTACGCTAAATCTGAAGTTGCTTTTTAGGATGGCCGTATCCTTGCAAAGTGCCAAAGAGGCTTTACGGCAGTATTCAGTCCAAAATTTCAGGTCAATTTTTTGTTTTTCCTGTTGCTGATAGTACTGTGTAGGGGTTGATTGATCCCAATCGTTTATATTCAGATCTTCATCCGAAATGTTCTGTTGAGTGATTTGCACTTTTTTACGTTCCAGTGATTCAGCAGCACTTTTATAGGCCGGATCCAGCTGATTCCATATAGCATATTTAATGGCCGACTCCTTATTGGTATTACCTATAGGTATCATGTTAAACATGCTGAACGATTGAAAATTATTGTTGTTCATTTTGGAATCTCCTACCAGAATGTCGGCAGCTCCCTGAATATTGGAGGATGTGTTGCTAAAGATCATATCCCCCATTGAAGCTGTAATTTCCATTTGTTCAGTATCTTTTAAACGATAAGATATCCAGAACGGTGGTTCAAGATCTCCAATATGTAGTTGGGCTTTATTTCTGTCAACCTCACTTTTTATGGACTGAAGGATGGGATCGTTTTGAATTTGCCCTTGAACCGGGCTAAAACATAAAAAGGTAATTAAACCTGTGAATAAGATTTTTTGGACTTGCATGATCATTGGATTAAGGGCGTTCAAGAATGGGAGGGATGGCTCCGGATTTCGGTTTCTTTTGAGTTTCAACTTGGCGAACCAGTATTGCGGGAGCTATACAAGATACTGGTATTGAACCTGATTCAGCACCGCAGGCTCCGTTGAAAATCTGATATTCATCACCACATTCCAATACTTGAGAAAAAACAGAAAGTGGCGTTCCTATCATGTTTACACCTCTGACCAATTCCTGAGGGCGGTTGTCTGCATAAATCCTATAGACAACCAATGGTGTTACATTAAAAGCATTGGGCATATAACGATTAGAACTTGTAAATCCACCACTTACTGAACTAAACAGGTATCCGTATTCTTTTCCGCTGGTTTTAAGCTCTTCTTTCAGTCTGACAAGTAGAGAATCATTGGATAAAGGTTTATTACTTTGTACGAACATGTTGCTTTGTCTGGTTACAGGAGTCGTAGAGTAGAATGCTGCTCTACCGTGTCCGTTAGATTCAGGAAAGCCTTCCAATGGGGTCCGACTCATCAGGAACCCTTTTAATACTCCATCCTTTACCACCTCTACCCGTTGTCCCCTGACACCTTCATCATCCATGACATAACTCCCATTGAGCGCTTGTCCCTGAAAGGTCTTAATGGTTGGATCGAATGTGACCGATATTTTTTCCGAAAGTACTTTTTCCCCGATCTTCTTTTTGAAAGTCTGAGCATCGCCGTCTTGTTTCATTCGGGCGCCTTCAACGCGATGTCCAAAAAACTCATGAAAGAATACCCCTGCAGCTTCTGCACTTAAAATGCTCGGGCCTGAATATGGATCAGCAAGCGGGGCTTTTTTCAGTTCTGTCAACAGGCTGCTCATGCTTAATAACTCTTTTTCGAGTTCTGCTTCTGTAGGTAATTCTTCAGGCGTAGATGCAAAATAGCTTTTATAAAGCGGTAAATCCATACCATCATCTGCTATTGCTGTCATAGTTATAAAGACCCGGAAGGAAACACTATTTTCTGCGTTGGATGAACCTTCTGTATTGTAAAACAATCGACGTTGTATTTCGCAGGAGAAATTTAACCCCCCGTCTTTAATGTCTTTGTTTGATTTCATCAGACTAGATAATCGTGTCATTGTAGCTTCCCACTTTTTGATATCCACTTTAAGGTCTTTTAGTTGAACGACTTTTTCTGAATAGTTGTCAACCTTTTGTTTGGAAAAATCCGGGGATTTATCTTCAGAAGCCGTACTGACAGCAGAATTAGCTTTAATCTGTTGGTATTTCTGAACGGCATTTTTGTAACTCTCATCTGTTTTAAGCCACAGGTTATTACGCAAAGATCTGACACCGTCTTCTATAGAAACCTGATCGGCTCCGAAATCGTATGAGAAACCTCCATTTTTCAATTCGTGACTGTTGTCAGAAGTATAATCTCCAACACGTGTCTGGACTTGCAGGATCCTGCTGTGATATGGTTCACCTCCGGATAGACTGCCAAAATTGGCTGAAATATTAATCGCATTAATATCTATTATCCGATAGGCAATAAAATAAGCAGGTACATCCTGCTTCTCTAAAACTTTAAGGTTTCTGTTTGCTTCGCTCATTAAGGTCTTTAAAACAGGATCTTCCGCCCGTAAAGAGGTTAAGCAAGAAAAAAGAGTGAATAAAATAAGCAGTTTTTTCATTGGTAATGTATTAAATAAATGGTTCAAATTCTATCATATAATTGAAAATCAGATTGTATACGATAATCTGACTTTGTTTTCTGATACGTTTAGTTTGACCGAGTTTCCTATGATCAAAGGCAGATTTTGTTCAACGTGACCTGTAGGAAAGTTGAAACAGACTGGATACGAATATTCACCGACGGCATCTGCTATAATTTCATAGACTGTTTTTCCAAAAGAAGGGTCTTCTTCAAAATCTGTGAATTGTCCGACAATCAAGGCGGATAGATTTTTTAGAACTCCACCCAGTTTTAGATTGTGCATAATTCGGTCAATGACGTAGGGTTTTTCACCAATATCCTCGATGAAAAGGATACTTTTGGCAGGAATATGATCGTATGGAGTCCCTCGCAAACTGTATAGGATGGAAAGATTTCCACCGGTTAAAGTTCCGGATGCATCTCCGTTTCTATTCAACGGATGTGAATGAATGATATATTCAGGAAGATTTCCCCAAAGAATATTGCGTAAAAAAAGTGCTGTTTCAGTATTGATTTTGTCGGAATCCGGATTCATTTGCTCAGCCAGCATTTTTGCCATTCCTCCGTGAATGGAAGCAAAGCCCTCTCGCTGCAACAAAGAATGAAGCATCGTAATGTCACTATAACCAATCAACCACTTTGGATTTGCACGGAAAGCCTCCAGATTGATTTTATCAATCAGTTGAATGGCCCCATATCCGCCGCGTGTGCAAAAAATAGCCTTGCATTTTGGATCGTCAAGAGCATACTGTAAGTCAGACAATCGCTGTTCAGGATTTCCGGAAAAACGTCCGACTTTATTTGTGGCATTTGCACCAATAAAAACATGCAAACCCCATGATGTAAGAAACTCTTCTGCACTTTTTACAATATCCTGATCTATTGCACCGGCAGGAGAAACCAACTGAACACAATCGCCTTTGTGCAAAAACGGAGGAATAATCATAAAAATACGTTTATGTTAATTAATAAGTGTATTAATGGTGATACAAAAATACGAATTCAATTGATGTTTGGTTGATAAATCTTTAAAATAATTTTTAACTATAAAGGTCGAATGTTGAAAGTCTTACAAAATATTGTTATTTAAGAAGTAAATATAGAAATTATTCTTAATTTTGCGCCGTTTTATTACGAATTGAAAGCAATAATCCAAATCTTAAATATTGTACCAGATGGAAAAATCAACTGTGGTAGGATCCAAAATTAAATCTATCCGCGAATCTAAAAGCATTACCATTGAGCAGGTTGCTGAACGTTCAGGACTTTCAGCAGATCAAATCGAACGAATTGAAGCAAACACCAATCTTCCTTCACTTGCTCCGCTTATCAAAATAGCCCGTGTTTTAGGCGTCAGGCTGGGAACATTCCTGGATGACAGTGACAACCTTGGTCCTGTGGTTTGTCGTAAAAATGAACAACAAGAAGGAATCAGCTTTTCCAGTGATACCGCCAATTCTCACAACAACCTGAACTTCTTTTCTCTGGCCCAATCAAAAACGGGTAGGCATATGGAGCCATTCCTGATTGATATTGATTCTTCTACCAAGAATGAATACCAACTATCACACCACGAAGGTGAAGAATTTCTTTTTGTGCTTGAAGGGGTAATTGAAGTGACTTACGGAAAACAACAATATGTTATAAACACTGGTGAAAGTATTTATTATGATTCCATTGTCGATCACAATGTGCATGCCGCCAACGATTCCAAAGCCAAAATTCTGGCTGTAGTTTATACACCCTTTTGATAAAAAACGAAGATGCAACTATTTGATAGAACAGTGGGTGATTGGCTTGAATATTGGGCCGGGAAAACCCCAGATACCGAGTATATTGTATACTCTGACCGCGATTTGCGTTTTACCTGGAAGCAATTCAACAAAAGGGTGGACGAAGCTGCACTTGGCTTTCTTTCAATCGGCGTAAAGAAAGGCGATCATGTGGGCATTTGGGCTCAGAATGTGCCTGAATGGCTTACCTATATGTATGCCTGTGCAAAAATCGGTGCCGTTTATGTGACTGTAAATACCAGCTACAAACAAAATGAACTGGAATATCTGGTTGAAAATTCCGATATGCATACGTTGTGTATCACGGATGGTACCTGGGATTCCAATTATGTGGAAATGACCTATGAAATGTTTCCTGAACTTAAAACGTCACAACGGGGTCAGTTGAGCAGTGCCCGTTTTCCACGGATGCGCAATGTGGTATATATCGGACAGGAAAAATACCGTGGAATGTACAACTCCTCTGAACTTCAATTGCTTGGAAGCAATATAGATGAGCAGATTCTTATGGACATAAAAAGCCAGGTTACCCCAGAAGACATCATGATGATGCAATATACTTCGGGGACTACAGGTTTCCCCAAAGGGGTGATGTTGTCACATTATAATCTGGCAAATAATGGTTATTTGACAGGTGAACACATGAAATTTACCACCAAAGACAAACTTTGTGTGTGTGTGCCACTGTTTCACTGTTTTGGGGTTACACTGGCAACAATGAACTGTCTGACTCAAGGTTGTACCGAAGTTCTGGTGGAACGTTTTGATCCGCTGGTTGTTCTGGCATCCATTCATAAAGAACGTTGTACGGTACTTTATGGAGTTCCGACCATGTTTATAGCAGAGTTGAACCATCCCATGTTTGACATGTTTGACATGAGCTCTTTGCGTACCGGTATCATGGCTGGCGCACTATGTCCCATTGAACTGATGCGTAGAGTGAGTGATAAAATGTTTATGGACATCACCAGTGTATATGGTCTTACTGAAACATCTCCCGGCATGACCCAGACTCGAATAGAAGATACTTTCGAGGTTCGTTGTACCACCGTGGGTGGTCCTTATGAATTTACAGAGGTGGTTGTTCTTGACCCTGAAACAGGCGAAGTCTGTCCGGATGAAGTCCAAGGCGAGATTTGTTGCCGGGGTTACCTCGTTATGAAGGGGTATTACAAGAATCCGTCAGCTACCGCTGAAGCCATTGATAAAGATGGATACCTTCATTCAGGTGATTTGGGGATAAGAGACAAAGCAGGAAATTACCGCATAACCGGTCGTATTAAGGATATGATTATTCGCGGTGGTGAAAATATTTATCCACGTGAAATTGAAGAATTTCTTTACCATCTGGAAGGTTTGAAAGATATTCAAGTAGCAGGAATTCCTTCTGAAAAATACGGCGAGGAAGTGGGTGCATTCATTATATTGCACGAAGGTGTTGTGATGGATGAAGAATCCGTTCGCGAATTCTGTCGTGGAAAAATTGCTCGCCACAAGATACCCAAGTATGTGTTTTTCGTAGACAGTTTTCCATTGACAGGTAGTGGTAAAATTCAGAAATTCAAACTAAAGGATATAGGTTTGGAATTGCTCAGGGAGCAAGGTATCATACCAGTATAAATTTTGAAACTAAAATTGAAAACCCGGATGTTAATCGTCCGGGTTTTTTTGTATATCTTTGGGTTATTCGAAAATACAAGAAGATTATGGAAACAACACATTCAGGTCGCATCAAGAAGAAAGAACTTATTGCAGAAATAATGAAATTTTTTCAGGAAGATACTGCAAGGACTTTCAATTATCAACAGGTTTCAAATGCACTTGGTCTGACCAAGCAGGCTTTGAAGACTATGGTTGCAGAATGTCTGGCAGAATTGTCCATTCAGGATTATTTGTTTGAAGTTTCAACTGGAAAATATAAGTTCAATGAACGAGGGCTCTATGTAGAAGGCAACATTAGGCGCAGTCGTAATGGAAAGAACTATCTGATGCTGGACGATGGTGGCGACCCTATTTTTATTGCAGAGAGAAATTCCGCTCATGCGATGGATGGCGACCGGGTTCGGGTGATGCACTCTGCCAAAAAGACAGGAAGTGAACCTGAAGGAGAAGTGGTTGCTGTATTGGAACATGCGGAAAATACGTATGTCGGTGTTCTGAATGTCGAAAAAGCCTACGCCTTTCTAATTACTGACAGTAAAAAGCTGGCCAACGATATTTTTATTCCAAAAGATAAGATCAAGGGTGGTAAAACCGGTCAAAAGGCTGTGGTTCGAATCGTTGAATGGCCGGATCGTGCAAAGAATCCAATAGGTGAAGTGATCGATATTCTTGGAGAAGTCGGAGAAAACAACACCGAAATGAATGCCATCATGGCAGAATACGGTTTGCCCTATACGTATCCAGAGGAAATGGAAAAGGCAGCAGAGTTGATTCCTGATGTGATTACTCCCGATGAAATCGCAAAACGGGAAGATTTTAGAGAGGTTGTGACTTTCACAGTCGATCCCCACGATGCAAAAGATTTTGATGATGCCATTTCTGTACGCAAAATTCACGAAGGGTTTTGGGAAATAGGTGTGCATATCGCTGATGTGACCCACTATGTAAAACCGGGTACCCAGATTGACAAGGAAGCTGAAAATCGTGCAACCTCTGTCTATCTCGTTGACAGGACAGTACCCATGTTGCCTGAACGCCTGTGCAACCAAATCTGTTCGCTCAGGCCCAACGAAGAAAAATTGTGTTTTTCCTGTGTTTTTGAAATGGATGACAATGCCCAAGTAACAAATCACCGCATAGTCCGGACTGTCATTAATTCAAACAGGCGTTTTACATACGAAGAAGTTCAAGCCATCATCGAAGGAGATACTGGAGATTTTCAGGAAGAAGTACTGACACTGGATCGTCTGGCAAAAAAACTCAGACAAAAAAGATTTGCTGCCGGTGCCATCAACTTTGATCGCTGGGAAGTGAAATTTAACATCGATGAAAAGGGGAAACCGCTTAGCGTTTATTTTAAAGTTGCCAAAGATTCCAACAAAATGATTGAGGAATTTATGCTTCTTGCAAACAAAACAGTCGCTGAGTATGTCGGAAAATCAAAGCCTCCAAAGACGTTTGTTTATCGTGTGCACGATTTGCCGGATACCGAAAAAATGGAAAATTTTGCCGATTTCATCAGACGTTTTGGCTATAAATTGAAAACAACGGGAAGCAAGTCGGACGTTTCAAAATCAATCAATTGTTTGCTTGATGAAGTGCAGGGTAAACGCGAAGAAAATCTAATTGAGACAGTGGCCATACGTGCCATGGCAAAAGCGGTTTATTCAACCACCAACCTGGGTCATTATGGTCTGGCATTTGATTTCTATACACATTTTACTTCACCTATCAGGCGTTATCCGGATATGATGGTACACCGTTTGTTGGAACGTTATCTGGCAGGTGGTCGAAGTGTTCCTGCTGAAAAATGGGAAGAACTTTGCCAACACAGTTCGGATATGGAAATGCTTGCTTCACAGGCAGAGCGTGCCTCCATCAAATACAAACAGGTGGAATTTATGTCCGAACGTTTGGGTATGGTTTATGATGGTGTCATTTCAGGAGTGACGGAATGGGGTTTATACGTTGAAATCAATGAGAATAAGTGCGAGGGCATGGTCCCAATTAGAGATCTGGACGATGACTACTACGAATTTGATGAAAAAAGTTATTGTTTGACCGGGCGTCGCAATCATAAATTTTTCCGTTTAGGGGATCCTATCCGAATTCAGGTAGCTCGCGCAAATCTGGAACGCAAACAACTTGATTTTGCTTTGGCTACAGACATGATCGTAGACAAAGAAGGAAAAGCTCCGCTGAAAGTACTGAAAGAATTTGTTCCAAAGTCTGATTTTAATAAGAAAACATCCTATTCCGGAGATCGTTCAAAATCTTATTCCAAGCAAAAAAGTAGAAAACGTTGAGTTGAAAAACTTAACCAGACTTAAAATTTACACGATATAATGAAAGATTTGTTTGATTTAACTGGAAAAGTAGCTGTGGTGACCGGTGGAAACGGTATTCTTGGCCGCTCAATGTGTGCAGGACTTTGCTCAAAAGGTGCGAAGGTGACTATTTTAGGCCGTAACAGTGAAAGTGGTGAAAAAGTTGCTTCAGAAATCCGTGCAAAAGGTGGAGATGCCGCTTTTTTTGTCACCAATGTTTTAGACCTGGAACAATTGAAGCTGGTTAAGGCTGAAATTCTAACCAAATATGGTCATATAGACATTCTGGTGAATGCCGCAGGTGGGAATTTGCCAGGTGCATGTGTTCAACCCGATCAAAGTTTTTTCGATATTGATATGGATGCTATGCGAACGGTTATTGAGTTGAATTATTTCGGAACTTTATATCCAATTCGGGTTTTTGCTGAAGAGATGGCTAAACAAGGTTTAGGAAGTATTATCAATATTACATCCGCTGCTGCTGAACGTCCATTAACACGTGTGCTGGGTTACTCCTCAGCCAAAGCTGCTGTCAAGAACCTTACCGAATGGCTCGCAGTTGAATTTGCTCAGAAATATGGAGAAGGAATACGAGTAAACGCACTTACACCTGGATTTTTTCTGACTGAACAAAACCGATTTTTACTTACAAACAAAGATGGTAGCTTGACACCACGTGGTAGCCTGATTATTCAGGGTACACCCCAGAACCGTATGGGTAATCCGGAAGATTTGCAAGGAGCCCTTATCTATTTGGCCAGTGATGCCTCTCGTTTTGTAACAGGAACCACCACTATAGTGGATGGGGGATTTAATGCTTTCAGCGGAGTATAAAGGTCTGTTTCTGATTTTTTAACGCAGAAAAAAAATGAAATTTATTATTGACGACAAAATCCCTTACATCAAGGGTGCACTCGAACCATTCGGTGAAGTTGTTTATTTGCCCGGCGCTAAAACGACTCCGAAAGATGTAAAAGATGCAGATGTCCTCCTAACCCGCACCCGCACCATCTGTGACGAGAAATTACTGTCTGGCTCAACCGTTAAGTTTATCGCTACAGCAACTATTGGATACGATCATATTGACACTTCATACTGCGATGCTCAGGGTATAAAATGGGTTAATGCAGCAGGTTGCAATTCTGGGTCTGTGGAACAATACATTGCATCCGCACTTTTTGTTTTGGCAAAACAAAAGGGCTTTTCTTTAAAGGATAAGACCATTGGCATTGTGGGAGTGGGCCATGTAGGTTCTAAAGTGGCTCGCGTGTGTAAGCTTTTTGGTATGAAAGTCTTGTTGAATGATCCGCCCCGTGCCCGAAAGGAAGGACCTGAAAGATTTAGCAGTCTTGGTGAGATTATTCAAAAAGCAGACGTTATAACGTTTCATGTACCTTTGATTATGAAAGGAGAAGACTCCACCTATCATCTGGCGGATTCGTCTTTTTTTGAAAAATTAAAGCTCAATCCTATTATTCTAAATTCAAGCAGAGGCGAAATTATTGAAACGAATGCCCTAAAAGACGCCTATAAAAAGAATCAATTATCAGGTATGGTCATTGATTGCTGGGAAAATGAACCGAATATTGATTTGGAACTTCTTGGGATGGCTGATTTAGCCACGCCACATATTGCAGGTTATTCCAAAGACGGTAAAGCAAACGGAACCAGCATGAGCGTTCAGGCTATCAGTCGTTTCTTTAATTTGGGTATTGATAACTGGCAAGCCGATCATATTGATAATCCGGATCAAACGACTATTATTTTGGATGGTTTGAATTTGTCGGAAGAAGAAATCCTTTCTAAAGTTGTTTTAGCCACTTACGATATCAGAACCGATGATGCAGTCTTACGCAGCAATCCCGCATTGTTTGAAAAACTGCGTGAGGACTATCCGGTGAGAAGAGAATACCCTGTTTATAACCTTCTTACAAGGAATATCAAGGAAAAAACGTTGGATAAGCTTGAACTTCTTGAGTTTAAAATTTAAACCTGTAAATTCTTCTTAAAGTATAAAATGACGAAGCCGCCACAACATCACGTTGGAACGGCTTCAAATGTATATAGAGGAAATTAAAAAGAGTTTTTTTGGTTATAGTATTAAGATGTAAAATGATAAAAAAACGCTACAAAAAAAATGAAATATTTTTGAGGAAAGTGATTATTATAATAAGAAAATAGTTATAAGCCTAGTTATTAGGTTTTTAGAAAAAAAGTCCAGGTTTTACAACTTTCCAAAAAGGTGATCATAATCTGTCTTATAGTTTTGCACTTTTTGTATCTTTGTCCATTAGAACCAAAATTGATTATCAGGTATTTGGTTTATAGGATTGATCATTTTTAAAATAATTGATATATGAGTTTATTTTCGACTGAACCTTACAAGGTTGCAGACATCCAGCTGGCCGATTTTGGCCGGAAAGAAATTGAATTGGCTGAGTTTGAAATGCCAGGTCTAATGGCTTTACGCAAAAAGTATGGCAAAATTAAACCACTGAAGGGTGCACGCATCATGGGATCCCTGCACATGACCATTCAGACGGCAGTATTGATTGAGACCCTGGTTGAACTTGGCGCCGATGTTCGTTGGGTCAGCTGCAATATCTATTCAACCCAGGATCATGCTGCTTCAGCTATTGCTGCTGCTGGTGTTCCTGTTTTCGCCTGGAAAGGGGAGAGCCTCAAAGATTATTGGTGGTGCACACTGCAAGCATTGAATTTTCCGAACGGAAAAGGTCCGACGTTGATTGTTGACGATGGAGGTGATGCAACGCTGATGTGCCATTTAGGTTTTAAGGCAGAAAAAAATGTTGCTGTTTTGGATGCACCTGCTGGAACTGAAGACGAGGTAGAGTTACAGGCAATTTTAAAAGCGCTGTTAAAGGAAGATAAAACTTTCTGGACCAACCGCGTACCTTCAATCAAAGGTGTTTCTGAGGAAACAACCACTGGTGTACATCGTTTGTATCAGATGATGGAAGAAAAAGAACTTCTGTTCCCTGCCTTTAATGTGAATGATTCAGTGACCAAGTCTAAATTTGATAATTTATACGGTTGCCGCGAATCTTTGGCTGACGGTATCAAACGTGCCACAGATATTATGATCGCCGGTAAAGTGGTTGTTATTTGCGGATACGGTGATGTGGGTAAAGGTTGTGCGCATTCCATGCGTAGCTACGGTGCCCGTGTCATTGTTACCGAAATTGACCCGATTTGTGCTTTGCAAGCTGCCATGGAAGGTTTTGAAGTGAAGCCGGTCGAGGAGGCTCTCAATGAAGGCAATATTTATGTAACTACTACAGGAAACCGTGATATTATACGTATTGACCATATGAACAAGATGTGTGATAACGCTATTGTCTGCAATATTGGCCATTTTGACAACGAAATTCAGGTTGAAAAACTGAAGAATTATCCAGGCATCAAAGCTCGCAACATCAAACCTCAGGTAGATCAGTATTTTTTCCCTGAAGGACATTCCATTTTGTTGTTAGCTGACGGACGTTTGGTTAACCTTGGTTGTGCAACCGGGCACCCTTCTTTTGTAATGAGCAATTCCTTTACAAATCAGACCCTGGCACAAATTGAACTTTGGTCAAAAGACTATGCGGTTGACGTTTATCGTTTGCCAAAACAGTTGGATGAAGAGGTTGCAAGATTGCATTTGGAGAGGATTGGGGTGAAGTTGACGACGTTGACGGAGGAGCAGGCGGCCTACATCGGTGTAAACCCCAATGGACCCTATAAAGCAGACCACTATCGCTACTGATTTTTTTCCAAATGAGCGCGCATTACTGCGTTGCTCATTAAAAATAAATCCTCACGTACGAAAAGTACGCTCCGGTGTTATTTTTAATGAGCGCCTTGTACTGCATCACTCATTTGAAAAAAAATGTGCAAGGAATTAGTGTTTTGCAAGAAGAAATGAGAGAGTTGCTCAAAGAAGATAAGAGAGTAAAGAAAAGACCAGGTAATTGACGAAAAACATAAGTATGAAGACGGTAATTCTTTGTGGTGGATACGGGACTCGTATTCGGGAGGTGGCGGAAAATTTGCCTAAACCTATGATTCCTATTGGGGAGCATCCCATTTTGTGGCACATCATGAAATATTATTCTCAGTTTGGACACAAGGATTTTGTCTTGTGTTTGGGATATAAGAGTGAGGTCATTAAAAATTACTTTTTGAATTACGGGTCAATTCCGGCTGATTTAACCATTACTTTGGGAGAAGAGGTTCCTTCAATTCCACGTAAAAAGACCGATGAAAACGGGTGGAATATAACCTTGGCCGAAACTGGGCTCAATGCAATGACTGGTGCTCGTTTAAAAAAAATTCAAAAATACATTGGTGCGGATGAAAATTTCATGCTCACGTATGGCGATGGTGTCGGTGATGTGGATTTAGAAGAATTGATGAAGTTTCATATAGCTCATGGGAAAATAGCTACAGTTACCGGAGTGCATCCTCCCGGACGTTTTGGAGAATTGGACTACGATGCGAAAACCAAAACAGTTGAAGGTTTTAATGAGAAGCCACAAGTTACTGGTGGTCGGATCAATGGCGGATTTTTTATTTTTCGTCGTGAAATTTTTGATTATCTGAACGACGATGAAAATCTTGTTTTGGAACAGGGCCCGATTCGTCATTTGGTAGCAGACGGGCAACTTCAGATTTTTGAACACGATGGTTTCTGGCAACCGATGGATACTTCCCGTGAATACAGTTTGTTAAATGACATCTACAAGAATAATAAGGCACCATGGGCAATCTGGAAATAAATAAACAGGCATTTGCAGGCGTTTATGCAGGCAAAAAAGTACTCGTGACAGGTAACACAGGCTTCAAAGGCAGTTGGCTTACACTCTGGCTTTTAGAATTGGGAGCCAAGGTTTATGGGTTGTCCAATGATGTGCCAGGTACCCCTTGCATGTTCAATGAGCTTGGTCTTGAAAAGAAGATTCAGCATTATTGGGCGGATATTCGCAATACCGCTAAAATGCAGGAAATCATTCAGGAGGTTAATCCGGATTTCGTGTTTCATCTGGCAGCTCAAGCATTGGTTTCCGTTTCCTACGACCATCCGATTGACACCATTTCAACGAATGTTTTAGGTACAGCAAATTTGCTGGAAGCTCTTCGTCTCGAAAATCCCGATTGTACGGCCGTTATCATTACCAGTGACAAATGTTACGAAAATGTGGAGTGGGTTTGGGGCTATAAGGAAACAGACCATCTTGGTGGAAAAGATATTTACAGCGGATCAAAAGGCGCTGCCGAAATTATCTTTAAAGCGTATTTCAATTCCTTCTTTAAAAAGGAAGAATGCCGTGTTCGTCTGGTGACAGCCCGTGCAGGAAATGTAATAGGTGGAGGTGACTGGGCTCAAGACCGCATTATCCCGGATTGTATCCGGTCGTGGAGCAAAGGTGTACCTGTAGAAATTCGCAGTCCAAAAGCAACACGTCCATGGCAACATGTTCTGGAACCTCTAAGCGGATATCTTGCTTTGGGGCAGAAACTTTCCTTGGATAAAACAATCAATGGCGAGTCCTTTAATTTTGGTCCTCAAGCTGAAAATAGCCATACCGTTATTGATTTGATTTCTGCCGTTGGTTCGATTTTTGGTCAGCCACAAGGTCAGAAGCCCTACACCATTACGGATAATATTCCATTTCATGAAGCCGGTTTATTAAAACTCAATTGCGACAAAGCCCTTTTTCATTTACGCTGGAAGCCTACCCTTCAATACGAGGAGTTGATTCATTTTACAGCAGATTGGTATCGCAATTGGAATACGGGAGAGGCAAATATGTACGACTTTACCATGACGCAATTGAAAATGTATCAGGAAAAGGCCGCACAACGCAAACAGAGTTGGATCGAATAAATTCAGGACGATGATAGAAGGTGTATTGTTAACTCCACTGAAGCAAATTTATCATCCGAAAGGAGATGTGTTTCATGGTATGAAAAAGGGTGATCCTGGTTTTGTTGACTTTGGAGAAGCCTACTTTTCAACCATACATGCTGGAGATATAAAACCCTGGAAAAAACACCTGCGAATGACCCTCAATCTGATTGTTCCTGTTGGAATCATTCGTTTTGTTTTATACGATGACAGAGAAGGGAGTTCCACTCAGGGTAAAACAACTTCGATTGAGCTTGGAACAGACAATTATCAGCGTCTGACAGTCCCTCCGGGTTTATTTATGGCATTTGAAGGCATTGGTGAAGAATTAAATTTATTGTTGAATGTGGCTGATCTTGAGCACGATCCCGATGAAGTGGAACGAGTGGATCTTGATCGGTTTCCTTATCCATTGAGAAATACATGATTCAGGTTCAAAACATTTTGATAACCGGAGCGAACGGATACCTGGGGGCACAGATCAGTCAGCATCTCGCCTTAAAAGGTCATCGGATTACTGCACTTTGTTATCCGGAGGCACCAAAAAATGAAGATTGGTGTGAACTTATGGAAGAAGTTCTTGTTGGGAGTGTTGCTGAACGAAAAACGATTGATTTACTCAAAAAACGATCGTTTGATACTATCATACATTTGGTTTCTATGGATCACCATCAATCGCAAACAGCTCCACCTGAAGTGGTAAATTCAGTCAACGTGCAGCCCTGTTGGATGTTACTGGATGCCTTTAAGGACAGTGGACTGAAAAAGTTTATCTATTTTTCAACCATTCATGTTTATGGAAAACTACCGGATACCATCATTTCCGAAGACCAAACATTGAATCCTGGAAATGTGTATGCATTGACACACGCTATGTGTGAACAGATTTGCGACTTTTACAATCAAACCAGCGAGATTAATTGCCTCACTGTCAGATTGTCGAATAGTTATGGACATCCTGTTTTTCCTGAAAATAATTGCTGGTGGCTGGCTGTCAATGATTTATGTCGTACCGCCTATACCGAGAAGGCCATCAGACTACTTTCCGACGGATCTCCCCAGCGTGATTTTGTGCATGGCAGTGATGTTTGTCATGCTTTGGAACTTTTGTGTGAAAAAGCACCTAAAACACCTGAGGATAATACGTATCACATTTCTTCCTCACAGACGTATACTATACTGGAATTGGCTGGATTTGTCAAGGATATTTATGAGGAAATGTACGGAACTGAAATAATCGTAAATTCACCCAATGAAAGCAACATCACTGATTTCAGTCGTTTTTCCGAAAAAACACGTTATCAGATTGATAATTCCAAATTGAAAGATCTGGGTTTTGTCCAAAAATGCGATATTAAAGAAGGCATCAGAAGAATGTTCATCTATTTGGAAAAAAATCTGCAGCATGCCTAAATACAGCATTATAGTCCCCATATACAACAGACCGGATGAAATGGCTGAACTCCTGGAGAGCCTCACTTTTCAGTCTTTTAAGGACTTTGAGGTATTGATTCTGGAAGACAATTCACCCAGAAAAAGCGATCAGGTTGCAAAAGACTTTGAAAGCCAACTGGATGTACACTATTTTTTTATTCCCGGGACGGACCGTAGTTATCGTCGCAACTATGGTATGCAACAAGCCAAAGGCGACTATTTCATTTTATTCGATTCCGACTGTGTTATTCCTCCGGGATATCTGAATGCTGTTGAGGATGCGCTAAAAGAATATCCGGTAGATTGCTTTGGTGGCCCGGATAATGCAGATGATAGTTTTTCCGATATGCAAAAGGCCGTGAATTATTCGATGACCTCCTTTTTTACAACTGGTGGCATTCGGGGAGGAGCAAAACAAATGGAAAAATACAATCCGAGGTCTTTCAATATGGGCATTTCGCGAAAAGCATTTGAAATGACCGATGGTTTCAGGTCTATGATTGGAGAAGATATTGATTTTAGTCTGAGGGTCAGGGAAGCAGGTATGGACACCAAACTTTTCAGGGAAGCTTTTGTTTATCACAAACGCAGGGTGAATATCCGTAAGTTTTTCGCTCAGACCAATACGTTTGGCAAAGCACGAATTGTTTTGACTAAAGCTCATCCGGGTTCGCTTAAACTGGTTCATCTATTGCCGGTGGCTTTTGTTTTGGGGCATATATTGTTGTTGGTATTGGCCATAATTTGCAGTCCACTCTGGCTGCTATTTATTGCTTTTTATGCGCTGCTGTTGTTCCTGGATTCCTGGGCAAAAAATAACAGCCTTAAAATAGCCTCTTTATCAGTTGTGGCTGCTTATGCACAATTGTGTGGTTATGGTTTAGGCTTTCTGGAGGAATTTGCGATGGGAAGGGTAACTAAAAAAATAAAAGGACAAGAAACATTATACAAATAAAAATCAAAGAGTATGTTTAAAGGTTTGGATTTCAAAAAGGACATTTTACCCTATTTGGTAGCAATTCTGGCTTTTTATGCCATATCAGTTATCTATTGTTCTCCTATTTTAGAAGGAAAACAGTTGAATCAGATGGATGGGCGAAATGGCGCAGGCATGGGGCAGGATATTAAGACGTTTAAAGAAGAAACCGGTGAGAAAAGTTTATGGACAGGATCTATGTTTGGCGGAATGCCGGCTTATCAGATTTCTCCCAGCTACAAAGCTTATCCCTTCTCGAATTTTCGCCAGATTTTTGAAGGTGGGCTACCAACCCCGGCATCTTATATTTTCTTGTATATGATGGGTTTCTTTATTCTGATGTGTGCCTTGGGTGTAAGTCCATGGATAGGAATAATCGGAGCCATTGCGTTTGCTTTTTCGTCATATTTTATCATCATCATAACGGCCGGACATATTTGGAAAGTCTGGGCTCTGGGGTTGATTCCACCCACTTTAGCCGGGGTGATATGGGCCTACAAAGGGAAATATCTGAAAGGAGCTGCTGTTTTTGGGCTATTCTTTGCCTTGCAACTTTTTGCAAACCACATTCAGATGACTTATTACTTCCTTGTCTTTGCCGGTCTTCCTTACATCGTTTATGAATTGGTGGAAGCCATCAAGAAAAAGAATTTACTGCATTTTTCAAAGGCCAGCAGTGTCTTGCTGCTTGGAGCTATTCTGGCTATAGGAATAAATATAACCAATCTGTTTTTTACAGCAGAGTATAGTAAGGATACCATTCGGGGAAAATCGGAACTGAAAGCAGATAAAGGTACCCAAAGTACAGGTATCGATAAGAGTTATGCTACCGACTGGAGTTATGGCGTTGTTGAAACGTTCTCTTTATTGGTACCCGATATAAAAGGTGGTGGGAATAAACCAATAGGAAATGATCCCAAATTATTGGAAAAGGTCGATCCATCCATGAAGCAATATGTTGCGGAAAATGGAGATCGTTATTGGGGTGATCAGCCCTTTACCGCAGGCCCGGTTTATGTTGGCGCTTTTATTTTATTCCTTTTCATATTCGGACTTTTTGCTGTGGAAAGTGGCATCAAGTGGTCTTTGCTGTTTGCCACAGTTATATCTATCTTTTTGGCATGGGGAAAGAACTGGATGCCTTTGACTGACTTTTTCCTTGATTACTTCCCCATGTATAATAAATTCAGGTCGGTGTCTTCCATTTTGATTGTAGCCGAGTTGTGTATACCAATATTGGCAATCCTAACCTTGTCAGATATTGTGAAAAAGCCCGAAATCATTAAAGAAAAGCAAAAGGCATTTTGGATCAGTTTTGGTCTGACCGGCGGTTTGGCTTTCTTATTTTGGGTGGCTCCCCGATTGTTCTTCAATTTTTTCAGTCAGAGAGAAGCGGCTCAGTTTACACAAATGATGCAGCAAGATCCAAATTCGGTAGGACAAATCAATATGTTTATGTCTGGCCTTGAGTCAGCACGCGTTGCCATATTACAGTCGGATGCACTTCGTTCCTTTATTCTAATTGTACTTGGGGTAGGTAGTTTGTTGTTGTATCAGAAAAAGAAAATTCAAAAAGGTTTATTAATTAGCTTGATCGGGATTATGGTTATTGCTGATTTATGGATGATAGACAAGCGATATTTAAATGACAGCAATTTTGTTCCAAAAAGAGAAACCGTAGTTGCCTGGAAAGAAACTGAAGCCGATAGAATGATCTTACAGGATAAGGATTTGGGTTACAGAGTATTCAATTTGACGGTTAGTCCTTTCCAGGATGCAAGTACATCGTTTTATCACCGTTCAGTTGGTGGTTACCATGCAGCCAAATTACGCCGTTATCAGGATGTCATTGACCATTATCTGACAACAAATCTGAATATGCCTATTCTGAACATGCTGAATACGCGTTATTTCATTGTTCCCGATGCAAACAAACAGCCCGTTGTGCAAAGAAATCCGGATGCTTTGGGAGCTGCCTGGTTTGTGGACGGATATCGGGTAGTCAACAATCCGGATGAAGAAATTGCAGCCATTGGGAACTTCAATCCGGTTCAGGAACTCATAGTGGATAAAAAATTTAATGAACAGCTAGCAGGAAAAACCTTTACCAAGGATACTACTTCTAAAATAGCTTTGGTGAAATATGTGCCCAATCATCTGACGTATAAATCATACACCACAAGGGCGCAATTGGTTGTTTTTTCTGAAATTTATTATGCAGATGGATGGCATGCTACCATTGATGGTAAAGATATGCCCTATTTCCGTGCAAATTATTTATTGCGTGCCATGGTTGTTCCTGCGGGTGATCATCAAATTGAATTCACCTTTGCGCCAGAATCCTTTACCAGAGTTGAAAACCTATCGGTTGTAGCCTTAATCGGCCTAATTCTACTGATTGTTTTTGCTTTTGGAAGCGACTTTATGAAGAAAAAGAAGAATGCATAAAATTTAAATAAGTAAAAAACACAGGTCGCCTCAATTTCGAAGCGGCCTGTGTTTTTATCTATTTTTTTTGGTATCCTTAGATCCAACCATGAAACAACTTAAACCAAACTGCACGGCAAACAAACCACAAATGCAGTAAAGTTGTTGACACCAAGCCGTAATTTTTAGCCATTATTTTAAAACGTTCCTTGAGGGAGGCTCTCATTTTTTTCTTGGAAACGCCTCCATCCAAAAAATGGGAAATAACTTTATGGGAATTGTGGATATACTTTGCTTTCCGTAAGCAGCGGATAGTCCAGTCAAAGTCGGCCGAATAGTTGTATTGAAGATCAAAAGGGGAAGCAATCTGACGCTTCACCAGCATCGATTGGTGACAGACCAGCATTCCCATCTTAAAACTTTTCCAGGTCAGAATTTCCGGTGCCTTTAAACGTCGGGCACCCATGATTTTGCCTTGTTTATTCACAATGAACGTTTCTCCGTATATAAAATCAGGCATTGTATTCAAATCGTTCGTCAAACCTTTAGGAATGCTTAGAATCAGACTTCTCAGGCAATTTTCTGATGCAATCTGATCACCTGCATTCATAAACCACACATAATCCCCGGTGGCCAACTGGAGGCCTTTATTCATAGCGTCGTATATTCCCTTATCCGATTCGCTGATCCATCTGAAAGAAACACCTTTTTTCAGGAATAGTTCTTCATATTCTTTGATGATTGACACCGTCTTATCTTTGGATCCACCATCAATTATGATATATTCAATGTTGGTGTAATCTTGTGAAAGAATACTATCCAAAGTACGCCTCAGTAATAATTCTGCCTGGTAGGTGATGGTGATGATGGAAATAAGTGGTTTCATAATCTTAACGTTCTGCTGTTAGTATGATGTAGGGAGAAAACAACCTGCATTTGATGGGAAAAATCTTGATGCTATAGCTAAATAGCTTGACCAGCTTCCGCAGAATGGCGTTTGGGATACCAGGTTTTGGTTCCAGCCAAACCATCGGTTTTCTGGTGTATTCTACCTTCCACGAGGATAAACCGGATTTCTTTAGAATTTCTTTCAAAACATCCATCTTCATGGATTCCAAATTGTGGGAATGAAGATTTTTTCGATCAAAAAGCCACTGAATACACCCGTTTAGACCTCTCAGATTGGGTAAAATAATCAACAAGCTTCCATTTTCTGAAAGCAATCGGATGTGTCTTTCAATCACATCATTTGTGTTTTCAAAATGCTCAATGAAACCCATTGAAAAAACAATATCATATTTTCGCTCACCCTCAAACAGGAAAAAATCGGATTCTATACATTTAATGGAACCGGGAGGAATGGAGTTTATTTGTTCGAATTTGCAGACAATGGATTTATCTACATAAAAATCGAGTAAGGTAACGTCCTGACAAAAATTCTTATAGAAATAGGCTGCATTGATGCCAGGGAATCCACCAATCTCAATAAAAGAGTTTCCTTTTAAAGTTGGGATATAGGTATCGTAGATGGTCTTCGATGGTATTTTCTCGTACTTGTAATTCGACCAGTAGTTGGCCCAATGCGCTCTGTCGGTCAGTTCATTCTGCATTTTTCTGAAGGGTATTATAGATTTTAAGGTATTTCTCAACAACAATCGATTCAGAGTAATTGGCTAGAACAAAAGCTCGTGCCGCTTTTTTAAAGGTGTCTTCACCGCTCTTTGCCAGTATGGTACGAATGCCTGTTGCCAGGTCTTCAGCCGATTTATACTGAGCAATGTAACCGGTATCCAGATGGGTAATCATTTCAGGAATGCCGCCAGTCTCAAATCCGACGCATGGAACACCACAAGACATGGCTTCCATAATCATATTTGGTAGATTCTCTTCCAGTGATGGTGTCACAAAGCAATCTACAGCCTGATACATCTTCGCGATGGCATTCATGTCTGACATATATCCCAACGGATGCGTCTTTAAGCCAAAGGCTTCCGAAATTTCATCCTTGACTTTTCCAAAATAAACCAGTTCAACGTCGTTGTAAAGATCAGTCAGCAAATTCGTCGATTTAATCAGATAGTCTATTCCTTTTTTCTTTTCAGAAACGATGGCGGCACCAAAAAGAATCAGTTTTTTATCCGTTGGAAGCGATAATTCCTGCCTTGCTTTAAGCTGATCTCCAGGAACAAAGAAATCCGTATCTATTGGATTTGGTATGTTGGTCATTTGATTTCCTGTCAATAAAAGGCTTTTTTCTGTCTTGTTTCGCAACCATTGACTGCAGGCTACATACTGAATGTTGCTGTTACAGACCGCGTTTTTCTTTTTCCTGAAAACCTGATAAGACAAATCGTGAGTAGAGGGTTTTGTCAGGAATTTACAATATCCACAGCCTTCCATGAATCGGGTGCAATCACCGGAGTGATGGCAAATGCCCGTCATCGGCCACATATCGTGCATGGTCCAGACAATGGGTTTACCCAGTTTTGCCAATTTGCCAATTTCACTGGTGGATAACATTCCTTGATTGATCCAGTGAAGGTGAATGATATCGGCTTCTTGTACCTGGGGGCTGTTGTGAATCTTAAAACCGCACGATGCTGTTGAAATGGCAAAGAGGTTGTTCTTTTTGAAACGATTGGTCCGGAAAATTTGCAGTCTTTCGGTAATAAAGGAGAATTTTGAATAGAGTTTCAGAATAGAAGAAGAGACAATTGATTCAACAAATTTGTCCGTAGTTGTTTTGTCCCGAACCAGCATCGTAACATCCGCTCCTTGTTTTTGCAAGGCAATGGCCAGCCGTTTACAGGCAACCGCTGCCCCGCCTTTAGTTTCGAACGTATTGATAAGCAGGACTTTCATTTTTGATTGGGATTAGTCAGTTTCCGTACTTCTTCATAGGGCTGTAATCCGATTTCAGAAGCAAGTAGTGCAAAAGTACTATGAAAAGATCCAATTATTTTTTTTGTAGATGCCAGAAGATAAAGCTCTAAAACGGCATCCTGCATTCCTTCCATGGACAAGCGGTCGGCTTCGTGGTTTAAAAGGATGATGTGATCTTTATATCGTTGCTTAGACTTTTCCTTAACCTCATTGGAATCGGTAGCCATATAGAATATAACAGTTGGATTTGCTTCCAGTTCTTTATCCATACGATCAAAAAACAGTTCTAAAGGACTTTCGGAGATTGAAAAGATATTGTCACCACGACGTATATGAATGCCAACACAAAAATCCCCCAACTTTTCAGCGATTGTATTTATTTCGATTTGTATTTCTGAAACAGGTTTGAATATGGAATAATCAAAGTCTTCGTTTGTCAACTTGACAAAACTGGCGATATAAATTGATCCTGACTTGGCCAATTCGGGATAGCTGGCATTATCCAATATACGTTGACGGGACGTTTCTTCATAAATCCTTTTACAAAAAAGAATCCTTTGGGGAATTCCTGGAATGTATAGGTTACGTCTTCTAGGCCTGTCGTATAAAATATAGTCAGAGAAAACTGCATCCCGTATCTCAATATTCGGAAGTGAAATGGATTCAAACATGGATGAAAAAGTTGCATTTAATGCTTGATCCTTGAACCAAATGACTTCCAAAGTACGATGAAAGCGCTGGCTTAATAAAATGGCGGAAGCAATTGCGCGCATTCTGTTCGCTAATCCTCCAACAGGGACCAAAACAAATTTAGTATTCTTCATTAGTTACTTACCTTCTTATATT
>Ga0209123_1000830_pt1 | contig 35564 bp, 30 predicted proteins | sample BarGraIncu00431A_FD_184500 | JGI IMG/M metagenome (GOLD analysis project Ga0209123, IMG submission 184500) | Arctic peat soil microbial communities from Barrow, Alaska, USA - Barrow Graham LP Incubations 004-31A (SPAdes) (version 2) | ecosystem: Environmental > Terrestrial > Soil > Wetlands >... | reverse complement strand
GAGGATCATCTGTGCGTCATGGGCGCGGGTCTTGTCCAGCCAGAAGATGGCCGGAGCTCCGGTGGCGCGTGCGCGGCCTACTGCCAGCTTGACCCAGTCCTGGATCGGCAGATCTTTGGCCTGGCAACCGCGGTAGATGTCGCCTGCTTCCACCTGATGCTCGAAGAGGACCTTGCCGGAGGCGTCAACCACGCGGACCGTGCCGGCTGCCGGCACCTTGAAGGTCTTGTCGTGTGAGCCGTACTCTTCGGCTTTCTGAGCCATGAGGCCGACGTTGGAGGTGGCGCCCATGGTGGTCGGGTCGAACTGGCCGTTCTTCTTGCAGAAGTCTATTGCCTCCTGGTACCACTCGGAGTAGCTGGTGTCCGGGATGACGCATTTGACGTCCTGAAGCTTGCCGTCCGGGCCCCACATTCCGCCGGAGTCACGCACCACAACCGGCATGGAAGCGTCGATGATGATGTCGTTGGAGGCGTGCAGATTGGTGATACCTTTGTCGGAGTCCACCATGGCCAGTCTCGGGCGCACGGCGTAGACGGCCTGGATGTCGGCCTCGATCTCGGCTTTTTTGGCTGCCGGCAGCGTCTCAAGCTTCTTGTAGAGGTCGCCCATGCCGAGGTCCGGGTTTACGCCCAGCTCCTTCAGGGTTTCGCCGTGCTTGGCGAAAACGTCCTGGTAAAAGACGGAGACGAAGTGGCCGAAGATGATGGGATCGGAGATCTTCATCATGGTAGCCTTGAGGTGCACGGAGAAGAGCACGTCCTTCTGCTTGGCGTCTTCGATCTGCTCGGCGATGAACTTCCTCAGTGCCGAAACGCTCATGAAAGTGCCGTCGAACACTTCGCCAGCCTGAAGCGCCAGCTTCTCTTTCAGAACAGTTACCTTGCCGTCCTTCTCAACCAGTTCGAACTTGACCGTTGTCGCTTCAGGGACGGTAACCGATTTTTCGCTGTGGAAGAAGTCGCCGGACGTCATATGCGAGACGTGGGTCTTCGATTCCGGCTTCCAGGCGCCCATCTTGTGCGGGTGCTTCTTGGCGTATTCCTTGACGGCCTTGGCGACCCGGCGGTCGGAGTTACCTTCGCGCAGCACCGGGTTGACGGCGGAACCAAGCACCTTGGCGAAGCGGGCGGCCAGCGCCTTCTCGGCGTCGGTTTTCGGCTCTTCGGGAAAGTCCGGGATCTTGTAGCCCTGGCTCTGCAGTTCGGCGACGGCGGCTATTAACTGCGGAATGGAGGCGGAAACGTTGGGGAGTTTGATGATGTTGGCTTCCGGCTTCTGGGTAAGGTCGCCCAGGTAGGCCAGTTCGTCGGCGATCTTCTGGTCCTCGGTCAGATTCTCCGGGAAGTTAGCGATGATGCGCCCTGCGAGAGAGATGTCCCTGGTTTCAACAACAACGCCGGCTGCCTTGGTGAAGGCATTGACGATGGGAAGTAACGAGTAGGTTGCCAACGCGGGTGCTTCATCAATTTTGGTCCAGATGATCTTTGAAGTTGTCATGTTCTCTCCTTGGTTTTTTTATTCCGTATCACAAGTGCCTTAATGAAAGGTCCTCCAAGGGCTGAATCGGCAGGCTTGCCGCCGCCCTGCCCCGAAACCTTCACGAGCTAAATAACCGACGCTCTTTCGCTGAACTTTATTTGATGGGACAAAACTTCCGGCCCCGAGATTGGGTAACTCATTAACGCAGGGATTATAAGAAGTTAGCAGGAAAATCCCAGCATGCAAATTTTGTATACAGTATACAAATCGTTTTTCACTGTCAAGGGAAAATCTTGGTATAAACTTATGGTCCGTTAAAAATGTCCGCCCCCCCTGCTGCGTGCCGGGTGAGTCGCGGATAATGGCTTGATTTTGAAAGTTTTTCGGTTCGGGAGAGGAGGTGCGGTGAAGCTGCGGGGGAAAGAGGCAGGGAGCTTGTAACTGGGGGGGAAGAATCTGGCCCCGAGCCCTGAGTTTGCTTTATTCTGTCAACCTCGAACCCATCGGGTAGAGACGCATTGCATGCGTCTCAGCGCTGCCGCGTTCAAGTTGACCTTAAGCGTGATCGGGTAAAGGAGACGCATGCAATGCGTCTCTACGCTGCCGCTCTTAAGCTTGTAAAAGCGTGATCGGGTGAGGGAGACGCAGGCAATGCGTCAAGGTTCGGCTTCCCCCCCTAGGTGTATAGGGGGGACAGGCCATTTCACTTCATTTTTAGCGCAGCGGGCGCTCCAGGGAATAGCGCCGCGCCTCCGAGATGTCGTCGCGTCCCAGGTTGCGCGGTATGCGCAGCACCTGCCCGGGCCAGATGTGGCGCGGGTCGCTGATCTGGTCGCGATTTGCCCGATAAAGGAGCGGCCAGAGGTTCCTGTCGCTGTACACTTCGGTCTGCGAAGCAATCAGGGGGAGGGATTCCCCCCTGCGCACCGTGTAGGAAGAAACCAGCAGGTGCTGCTCCCGTTGCGGTTTCACCTTCTTGCGCTCGGCCTCGGCGGCTTCCCTGCGCGCCAGGACTTCCGCCTCCGCTTTTGCTTCGGCTTCCGCCTTGGCCCGGGCCAAGCGTTGCGCCTCCTGCTGCGCCCTACGCTCCAGTTCAGCCTTTCTGGCGTCCTCGGCAAGCTGCTCGGCCAGTTTCAGCCGCTCCCGCTCCTCGCGGATCTCCTTTTTCAGCAAAATCCCTTTCTGAAGCGCTAGAAAATAGTAGCGCTCGGCATCCTCAGCCTCGTGCTGCTTCAGAAAGGTCTCACCCCTGTCGAAGGTCTCCTGAGCACTGGCAAACTCCGCAACGAAGGGCCCGGTCGGACCCTCCCTCTTGCACCGCTCCAGCGTGCCGAGGGCCTCGCTTCGGTAGCGCGGCGGCTGCGTAGCGCAGGCGCCAAGGGAGACCAGGAGCAACAGCAGTATGAGCTTGCCGGAAGACCTCAACAGCCGGCGACCGCTACTTGGTCGCCAAGCGGATGCCGAGCTCGCGCAGCTGCAGGGTATCGACTCCTGAGGGAGCCTCGGACATGAGGCAGGCGCCCTTCTGGGTCTTCGGGAAGGCGATGACGTCGCGGATCGAATCGGATCCGGTCAAAAGCATCATAAGCCGGTCCATGCCGAAGGCGATGCCGCCGTGGGGCGGAGTCCCGTACTCGAGCGCGTCCAAGAGGAAGCCGAACTTGCTCCGAGCATTCTCCTCGGAAAGTCCCAGCATCTTGAACATCAGGGACTGCACCTCCTCCTGATGGATTCTGATGCTCCCGCCGCCGATCTCGTTGCCGTTTAGCACCAGGTCGTAGGCCTTGGCGCGGCAGCGGCCCGGATCGCTCTCAACATAGGCGAGGTCCTCGTCCATGGGGGCGGTGAACGGGTGGTGCACTGCGCACCAGCGGTTGCTCTCCTCGTCCCACTCGAGAAGCGGGAAGTCGGTGATCCAGACGAAACGGTACTCTTCCTTGTTGGTAAGTCCCAGCTTGGCCGCCAGGTGGTTTCTCAGGCGTCCCAGGGAATCGTTCACGACCTTCGGCTTGTCCGCTACGAAGAGGAGCAGGTCCCCTTCCTTGGCGTCGAAGGCCTGGTTCATGGAAGCGATCTCTTCCGGGGTGAAGAACTTGGCGATCGGCGAGTTCCAGCCGTCCGGGGTCATCTTCACGTAGGCAAGCCCCTTGGCGCCGTAGATCTTGGTGAACTCGGTCAGATCGTCGATCTCCTTCCTCGACATGGATGCCGCACCCTTCACGTTCATCCCCTTGACGATGCCGCCGCCTGCCACCACATCAGCAAACACCTTGAAGCCGGAACCCTTGACGATTTCGGAGAGCTGCACCAGTTCCAGGCCGAAGCGCAGGTCCGGGTTGTCGACGCCGAAGCGGTCAATCGCCTCGCCGTAGGTCATTCTCTGGATCGGGAGGGTCACCTGCACTCCCTTGGCCTCGGAGAAGATGCGGGCCATCAGACCTTCCATGACCGTGATGATATCCTCGCGGTCGATAAAGGACATTTCGCAGTCGATCTGGGTGAATTCCGGCTGGCGGTCAGCGCGCAGGTCCTCATCCCTGAAGCAGCGCACGACCTGGAAGTAACGGTCGAAGCCGGATACCATCAGGATCTGCTTGAAGAGCTGGGGCGACTGAGGAAGCGCGTAGAACTCGCCCTTGGTGATGCGCGAGGGGACCAGAAAGTCGCGCGCCCCTTCCGGAGTCGACTTGGTGAGGAAGGGCGTTTCGATTTCCAGAAAGCCGTTGTCGACGAGGTAGGAGCGGGTAAGCTGGGAAACCCTGGAGCGCAGGATCATGTTGGCCTGCAGCGAACCGGTGCGCAGGTCCAGGTAGCGGTATTTGAGCCGGATGTTTTCATTGACGTCGACAAAGCCGTCCAGGGTGAAGGGGAGCGCCTTGGAGGGGTTCAGGAGCTTGCACTCCGTCACCAGGATCTCCACCTCGCCGGTCTTCATCTTGGGATTCACGGTTCCTTCGGGGCGCAGGGCGACGGTTCCCTTGATGGCCAGGACGTACTCGTTACGGACGGCTTCCGCCTTGGCGTGGGGTGCCGGGGCGCGCTCCGGGTCGAAAACGATCTGGGCGATGCCGTCCCGGTCACGCAGGTCGACGAAGATGAGGCCGCCGTGGTCGCGCCTTTTTGCCACCCATCCCATCAGGGTGACCTCTTGACCAACCAGGGCGCTGCTCAGCTCACCACAGTAACTACTTCTCTTCCAATCTCCCAGAAAATCTATCATTGAAAACCTCCTTGGTTTTATCTATACGGGTAAACCGGGTAACTATACCCAAAAACCCCCCCCGCATCAACCAAAAACCTTGGAGCGACGCGGATCGACACCGTTTCCTAATTGTATGCGCGACGCTGCTCCTCAAATTAGGTTTTGCTATGACAAAGTAAGGCCCGGCAGTTTTCTGTCGGGCCTTCGCGGTGACTCATAATGGCATTGGTAAGGAATAAGGTCCTGCTCGCATTTCACTCAAAGCCCATCGTGCCGTAGGGGCGACCGGCGGTCGCCCTTTCCCTGCTGATTGAGAGGAATCCGTTGCCTGGCACGAAAAGCGGGCGACCGCGGGTCGCCCCTACGAAATACGCCCCCCCGGCAGTTACCCCCCCGGCAGTTACCCCCCCTGCAGGTCACCGCCGCGCATGGTGACATACGCGCTGCACCTTTTCTGCGCGAAGGTCAGGTGCTCCATCATCGCCTCCCTGGCCCCTTCCGGGTCCCGGTCCCGGATCTTTTCATAGATCCGCAGGTGGTGCAGGTAGAGCAGCTTTTGATCCTCCTCCGTCAGATAGACAGCACGCCAAACGTCGCGTTGGAACTCCTGCATGGCATCGAAGATGCTCTGCATCATGTGGAACCAGACGACATTGTGGGTGGCCCGGGCGATGACAGTGTGAAAATGCGCGTCTAGATCCTCGGACTGTTTGAGTCCCTCTAGGTTGGCGGACATGCCGTTCACGATGGTCTCGAGGCGACGGATGTCCTCGGGTAGCGCCCGGGTAGCGGCGTACCAGGCAGTCCAGGATTCCATTCCCTGGCGCACCTCTATCACGTCAAGAGCGCGGTCGCCGTCGATTCGAATCAGTTCGGAAAGCGGCATTCCTGCCGAATTCTCTACCAGGGAGCGGACCACGGTCCCTCCGCCCTGGTAGGTCTCGACGAGGCCCGTAGATGCCAGAAAGTTGAGCGCCTCGCGCACCGAAGGACGCGAGACCCCGAACATCTCGGCAAGTTCGCGCTCCGGCGGCAGCTTCTCACCCGGGTTGAATTCGCCCGCCAGGATTGAGGTCCTGATCTGGTCGGCGATCTGGGTCGATACCTTCTTTGGTTTAATCGGTTTAAATTTCATAACCGCCACGGATACTACATTAGGTATGTCAAAGCAACTTTTAATTTAGGCGTCGCCAACTGTTTGAGCTGCGTTTCTACCTTGCCAAGGGGCTTTAAGTAAGACTTAGGAGGCAGGGAGACGCATGCAATGCGTCTGAAATCGGGTCTCAGGTAGAGACGCATTGCATGCGTCTCAGCTTGTTCTCCTCTTTTCATTCCCTCTGCCCAACCCTCTTTTGGTCCCTCTGCCCCATCTCCTCTGCCCGTCCCTTCGCTACGCTTCCCCCCGCAGGCTCATCTGCAGAAGTTCCGTCAGGTGAATCACCTTTACCTCCGGGGCACTCTCGGCGAGGGCCTTTTTCAATTGCAGCAAGCAGCCGGGGTTGCCGGTTACCAGATAATCCGCGCCGCTTTTCTGGATGTTGGCAACCTTGCGGGAAAGCACCAGGTCGGACATCTCCGGCTTCTCGATGTTGTAGGTGCCGCCCGAGCCGCAGCAGGCGTCCGCCTCGGCGAGTTCTCGGTAATCAATGCCGGGAATGAGGTTAATGAGCGCGCGCGGCTGGCTCCGGATTCCCTGGCAGTGGGCGATGTGGCAGGGATCGTGATACGTCACCTTGAGCGGCAGCGGCTTGAGCATACCCTGCAAGGCCGAAGCTTCGTTAGCAAGAATCTCCGAAATGTCACGCACCTTGGCGCTGAACGCGGTCGCGGGCCCTTCGCCGTCCAGATGGGCGCCGTATTTTTTCAATTCGGCACCGCAGCCGCCGCAGTCCGTCACCACGAAGTCCATCTCGTAGGGCTGGAACAGATCGGTGTTGAAGCGTGCCGCCTGCTCCACCCCCTGCTTGTCGTGGCCGAGCATGTTGGGCGCGCCGCAGCACTTCTGCGACTTGGGCGTGATGACCTTGTAGCCCAGCGCGGAGAGGAGCTCCACCGTCGCGAGGCTCGCCTCGCTGAAGATGAGGCTCATGACGCAGCCGAGGAAAAAGCCGACCGTCCCCTTCTCGGGACCTTGCGCCGGCGTGATCTCGTGAATCGTTTGGCGCAGGGGAGCTCCGGGTAGCGTCGGCAGGAGCCCCTCCATCCTGCCAAGCGCGGCGGGGAACATTTTCAGCAGGCCGAGCGAGCGGACCACCTTCTGCATCCCGAGGCGCTGGTAGAGACGCATCGGAGCGGTGGCAATTTCGAGCAGATCCGGGTGCGGCACCAGTTTCCTGAGGATAAGGTCCTCCATCATGGAGAGGCCCGTCTCCTCCTTCCTCTCGCAGCGGAAATCGGCCACCAGCTCGCCGGCATTCACGCCGCAGGGGCAGGCCGAGGCGCAGGCCTGGCAGTCAAGGCAGAGGGAGACGTACTCCAGGAACTTGTCGCTTTGCTCCAGTTCACCCTCCTGGAACTTGCGCACCAGGGCCACGCGGCCACGCGGCGAGGCGGTCTCCAGGAAGGTTTCCTTGTAGGTCGGGCAGTGCGGCAGGCACATGCCGCAGCGCATGCAGTTGATTAGTTTTACGTAGTCCATGGTAACCTCAAAGTTCTGCACTTTGGTCGATCGGTCCGATCCGACTAATCGGTCCGATCTTACATCAGTCGGATCAGTCGGATCAGACCGATAGTCTAGAAAATTTTCCCCGGGTTGAGAATCCCCTTGGGGTCAAAGGCTCCCTTGATGCCGCGCATGACGCGTAGCCCGCTTTCGCCGACCAGCTTCGGGAGGTACTGCTTCTTGGCCACCCCAACCCCGTGCTCGCCGGTGATGGTGCCGCCCATCGCGATGGTCGCATCGAAGATTTCGCCGAAGGCGCGGTGCGCGCGGGCGATCTCGTCCTTGTCCCGCTCGTCGGTGAGGCAGGTCGGGTGCAGGTTGCCGTCGCCGGCGTGCCCGAAGGTGCCGATAACCAGGTCGTACTTCTTCGCGGTTTCCTGGATCAGCTTCACCATGGCGGCGATGCAGGAGCGGGGCACCGTGGCGTCCTCCAGGATGGTGGTCGGTTTCATGCGCGCCAGTGCCGAGAGGGCCACCCGCCGCGCGGTCGCCAGCTTGAGCCCTTCCTCGGGGGTGGCGGCGGTCTGGAAGAAGGAGCAGCCGTGGCGCTCGCAGATGCCGCGGATCGCGTCGGCGTCCTCGGCTACCTGCGCCGGGTGGCCGTCCACCTCGATGAGGAGCACCGCATCGACGTCGAGCGGCAGCCCGACGTGAGCGTAATCCTCGACGCACTTGATGGTCACCCGGTCCAGGAACTCGAGGGTTGCCGGGATGATGCGCGCTGCGATGATGTGAGAAACGGTCAGGGCCGCCTGCTCCAGCTGGGGAAAATGAACCAGCATGGTCTTCTTGGCTTGCGGTTTGGGGATCAGCTTCACGATGATTTCGGTGAAGATGCCAAGCGTTCCTTCCGAGGAGACCAGCAGCTGGTTCAGGTTGTAGCCGGCCACGTCCTTCACCACCTTGCCGCCGGTCTTCAGGAGTTCGCCGTTGGCGAGGATCGTTCTCAGCCCCATGACGTAATCGTCAGTGACGCCGTACTTCAGCCCCCTTAAGCCCCCGGAGTTCTCAGCGACGTTGCCGCCCATGGTGGAGATGTTCATGGAGCCCGGGTCCGGCGGATAGAAAAGCCCCTTCGCCTCGACTTCGCGGTGCAGGGCGCTCGTGATGACGCCGGTTTGCACTGTCGCGGTCAGGTTTTCCTCATCCACCTCGAGAATCTGGTTCATGCGACTGGTCTGCAGCACGACTCCGGAATCAAAGGAGATGGAACCGCCCGAGAGGTTGGTCCCCGATCCGCGCGGAGTAACGCGCACCCCTGCTCCGTCGCAAAGCACCATGATGCGGGAAATTTCTTCCGCACTTCCCGGCAACACCACCACGCCGGGCTTACTCTCAAGTTCCGGAGTCGAGTCGTAGCCGTAACAGGCAAGCGACTCCTTGTCAGTCAGGGTGTGGGCTTCCCCCACGATCTCCGTCAACGCCTTTATGAAGTTCTTTTCCATGGTTTGGTGTCCTCTTTGCGGAAGAAATGTAATGCAGCAATTCCTGTAACCGGCACCCTGGGGGTACCACCGAAGATTCATCCTGTGCAGGGATCCCCCTTGTGAGTATCCTCGTGCCGACCTTAGGGAAGAAACAGCGGGAAATAATAGGGCGCGATCAGTGCGGTGCAGACGGCCGCTATCGCCATAGCCACCCCTCCCATGGCACCCGCCGTCTCCCCTTCCATGAGAGCCACGGCAGTCCCCTGCCCGTGCGAAACAGTTCCCAAGGCAAGCCCGCGGGCCACAGGATTTTTCACCCGCACTGCTGTGAGCAGCGTCGGCCCGAGGATGGAGCCGATCATGCCGGTTGCCACCACGAAGGCGGCCGTGAGTGTCGGCTCCCCGCCGGCGATGCGCGAGATCTCGACCGCGATCGGCACGGTGACCGACTTGGGTCCGAGAGAGATCAGCACCCCCCTCCCCAACCCCGCGATCCTCCCGGCGATCAGCACCGCGGCGATCGTCGCGAGGCTTCCGGCGACGACACCGGCGAAGACCGGGAGCGCGTGTCTGCGCAGTACACCCCGGTTGTGGTAGAGCGGCAGGGCCAGCGCCACGGTGGCGGGGCCGAGCAGAAAGGTCATGGCGTCCCTGGCCGGCTGATAGTCGGCAAGAGTTCCGCCGGTCGCCTGAAGCAGGGCGATGATGACAATCGTGCTCAAAAAGACGGGGTTCAAAAGCGGGTACTTGAAGTGCAGAAAGATGCGGCGCGTGATTAGGTAGGCGCCGATCGTGACCAGCAGATAGCCGGCAAAGAGGAGTACCTTCATCGGGAGGACCTCCCGTGCAGCAGCTGTACCGTTAGGCCGGTCACCAGCACCCCGACGCCGGCGCTCGCCAGGAGGACCGCTAGGAGCGTCAGGCCGCTTTGACGCATCAGAGGCCCGAAGGCCATGAGTCCTACCGAGATCGGGATGAAAAAGAAAGCGAAGTGTTTCAACAGAAACCCACCGCCGGCTTCTATCTGGACCGGCTTGACGACCCCGGCGGCAAGTAGGGCGAACATCAGCAGCATCCCTGCGACGTTACCTGGCAAAGCCAGATGCAGGAAAGTCACCACATAGCTTCCGCAGCGAAAGACCAGCCAGAGCAGCAGGATTTGGAAGGCAATTTTGAGGAGTTGCTTTAATGTAGCCATTGCCTTCACCTGCGTTGGGAGTGGTAATTTGTGAGTTCATTGCCGTCGCGTTTCATGCTGCAACGCGACCTACTGATTTAGCCCCGGAAGGAATCTCCTCCCGGGGCTTTGGACTGCTTCAACTGCGAAAAACTATCAGGGAATCATCCACGGGAAGACGTAGGCCTGCAACGCCACGATAACGCCCATGACGGTGGTCAGGAACAGCGCATGCTTCAAGGTAAAGCGGAACAGGTTTCCTTCCTCGCCAACCAGGCCAGTTGCAGCGCAGGCGACCGCGATCGATTGCGGGGAGATCATCTTGCCCATGACCCCGCCGCTCGTGTTGGCGGCGCAGGTCAGCAGAGGGTTCATGCCGAGCTGCTCGGCGGTCACCTTCTGCAACCCGCCGAAAAGGACGTTGCTGGAGGTGTCGCTGCCGGTCAGGAAAACGCCGAGCATGCCGAGAAACGGTGACAGGAACGGGAAGAGCGCTCCGGTCTTGGTGAAGGCCATCCCCATGCTGGTGGTCATCCCCGAGGCGTTCATGACGAAGGCAAGGCCGACGACGGAAGCGACGGTTATCGCCGGGAAGCGCATGTCGTAAAGGGTTTTACCGAATACCCGGAAGAAGTCCGCGATTCCTACCCCGCAGATCAGAGCGGAGAGGATGGCGGCAATCAGGATCGCGGTGCCGGCAGCGGTCATGAAGTTGAAGACGAACTTGGCAGCGACCTTAACCGGAAGCTGGGAGCCGACGGCCTTGTCAAGCACCTTGAAACGCCCCTTCTCAACGGCGTTGGAGGTTACCAGCTCCTTTTCCAGCTTCTGCAGATCCTTCTGTTTCTTCTCGATGGCGCCGAAGGCGGCGATCCGCTCGGCGGTCAGCACCGGAACCTGGCCGGGAAGAGTCGCTTCGACAGCAGCCAGCTTATCTTCAAGACCCAGCAGATCGGTGAAACCGAGGGCAAGCGCCGCCTGATTCGGATCGGCGGGATTGAGCTGTGCCGTCTGCTTGGCAAGCTCGTCCTTGACGGCGGCGATCTTCTTGATGCCGTCTTCCGGCTTGGAAACGCTCTTGGCTATGGCATTGTCGAGCCCGGTTACCGGGATGACGACCTTACTCTTGTCGAGTTCCGTCTTCAGGGAGGGGATGCCCCAGATAAGGACCATAATGGTCAGCACCAGGTAGGGGGCCCAGGCGCGGAACACCTGCCCGCCCGTGTAGTTATGGGTTTCTTTACCCTTGGACTCCGGCTCGTGGTCGAAGGTCCAGATGGTTTTCGGATGCCAGAACTTGAGCAGGATGACGAGGGCGGCCAAGGTCGCCAGTGAGGCGATGATGTCCGGGAGGTAGGGGCCTAAGTAGCTCGCGCAACCCCACTGGGCGACGGCGAAGGTAACGCCGCAAACGATGATGGCAGGGAGCACCTCGATGGTCTTCTTCCAACCCACCATGATCATGATCACGTAGAAGGGGATGAAAACGGAAACAAAGGGGAGCTGCCTGCCGATCATGGTGGAGAGCTTCATGAGCCCAGCGTCGTCGTACCCGACGACTCCGGCGAGCGCTACGACCGGAATCCCGATGGCGCCGAAGGCGACCGGCGCGGTGTTGGCGATCAGGCAGACGCTGGCGGCGTAGAAAGGACGGAAACCGAGTCCTACCAGGGTGGCACCGGCGATGGCGACCGGGGTTCCGAAGCCTGCGGCACCCTCGATGAAGGCGCCGAAACAAAAGGCGATCAGCAGAGCCTGAAGGCGCCGGTCGGCGGTCAGCCCGGCAAGAGAGGCCCTGATAATCTCGAACTGCCCGCCCTTGACGGTGATGTTGTAGAGCAGGATGGTGGTGACTACGATATAGAACACCGGAAAGAGGCCGAAAGCGGCACCGTGCAGGGTGGCGAGCCCGGCGAGTTTCACCGGCATCTGCCAGCAAAGTACCGCGATGGCGATGGCAGACGCAACTGCCAGGGGACCCGCCTTATGCGCCTTCATTTTGAAGACGGCAAGGCAGACAAAGATGACTGCCAGAGGTATGGCGGCAACCAGGGCCGAAATCCCGAGGCTTCCTCCGATGGGGGTGTAGCTCTGAATCCATGGCATGACTCTCTCTCCTTTTTGATGCTTGATGTGAGCGGCGGTATGGGCAGCGGAAGGTAAAAAAGCTCTGTACACCGGAAACGCGCGGTTCGGCAGGACGTTTCCTGCGACCTTGGATGCCCCGGAGCGCCAGCGGCACCAGGAGAACGAGGTCAATCAAACCAAGTTATAGGCTTGGTATGACCAATTAACCATCTTTTTAAAACAGTGTCAAGTTTTTTTGTTTTCTCCTCCAATCACCCTATTTTGGCACCCTTGCAAACTAACGTGCACTTGTCATTTGGTAATATCATTTTATGCATACGAGGTTACCCTGAGGACCGGTACGGCTTTTCCGGCAACCGCCTGTGCCCCAAAGGTAGTTACAAAACACCTTTTTGATTTTAATGGCCGGTGTTACGCGCCAATGAGCTGCAATGTTTAATTTACTGGTATCATGGTTACCCGGTTTGTTTTATTGCCACCCACCCTCGCTGATTAATTGGGCAAAAAAAAGGCCGGGGGACGCCTCCCCCGGCTCTAAAAAAACATCTGGCTAAAACAACTCGTCCCACCACCGCCATAACTGCACCCTACCTCTGGTTCACCTCGTCCTGCAGCAGCGGGAGGTAGCTCACCAGCGCCTCGCGCATAAAATTCGAGATGGACATGCTGCTGTCGCGCGTCATCTTTTCAAGATCTGACATTTCCTCATCGCTTATCCGGATTGAGACGACATAGCGTCGTGGATGCTCCTTCGGTCTACGCATGACTCCCTCCCGAGTCCGGAGCTAGGGCTTGTAGATCTTCAATAACGCCTGGGCCATTTCGGCGGGACTCGCCGCCACCGAGATGCCGCACGCCTCCAGCACGGCGATCTTTTCCGCGGCCGTCCCCTTCCCCCCGGAAATGATCGCTCCGGCGTGCCCCATCCGCTTCCCAGGCGGCGCGGTGCGTCCCGCGATGTAGGCCGCCACTGGCTTAGTCATGTGCTCCTTGACGAAATAAGCGGCCTCTTCTTCCGAGGTGCCGCCGATCTCACCGATCATGATGACAGCTTCGGTGTCGGGATCAGCCTCGAAAAGCCGCAGCACGTCAAGGTGATTGGTACCGTTGACCGGATCGCCCCCGATACCGACGCAGGTGGACTGGCCCAGTCCCAGCGAGGTGAGCTGCCAGACCGCCTCGTAGGTGAGGGTGCCGCTTCTGGAGACCACACCAATCTTACCGGGCTTATGGATGTAGCCGGGCATGATGCCGATCTTGCAGGCGCCGGGGGTGATGACTCCGGGGCAGTTGGGTCCGACGAGACGGGTCCTCTTTCCCTTCATGTACTGCTTCACCTTCACCATATCCAGAACCGGTATCCCCTCGGTGATGCAGCAGACCAGTTCGAGGCCGGCGTCCACCGCCTCCATGATGGAATCGGCCGCGAAGGGGGGCGGGACGTAGATGACCGAGGCCGTCGCGCCGGTGTGCCTGACTGCGTCGGTGACCGTGTCGAAAACCGGGAATCCGTCGATGACCGTCCCGCCCTTTCCGGGAGTGACTCCGCCCACCATCTGGGTGCCGTACTCGCGGGCGCCCTGGGCATGGAAGAGGCCGGTCGCGCCGGTGATCCCCTGGGTGATGACCTTGGTGTCCTTATGGATGAGAATAGCCATTTAGTTGCCTCCTTGCACGGCGCGGACGATTTTCTGGGCTGCGTCAGCCATGCCGTCGGCGGCAACGATGTTCAATCCGCTTTCCGCCAGGATTTCCTTACCCCTGGCGACGTTGGTCCCTTCCAGCCGCACCACGAGCGGCACGTCGAGGGAGACCTGCTTGGCGGCTTCCACGACGCCGGTGGCGATAATGTCGCATTTCATGATGCCGCCGAAAATGTTGACCAAGATCCCCTTCACGTTCTTGTCGGATAGGATGATCTTGAAGGCCTCGGTGACGCGCTCGATAGTCGCCCCGCCCCCTACGTCCAGGAAGTTAGCAGGATCGCCGCCATAGTGCTTGATGATGTCCATGGTCGCCATGGCGAGTCCCGCGCCGTTGACCAGGCAGCCGATATTACCGGTGAGCGAGATATAGGAGAGGTCGTGCTGCGAGGCCTCAACCTCGTTGGCGTCTTCCTCGTCGTAGTCGCGCATGTCGGAGAGCTTCGGGTGCCGGAAAACGGCGTTGTCGTCGAAGCCGAACTTGGCGTCCAGAGCGATCAGGTTCCCCTCGGCCGTGATGACCAGGGGATTAATCTCCAACAGGGAGCAGTCGCAGGCGATGAAAGTCTTGTATAGTCCTTGTAGCACCGAGACCGCTTTCCCCACCAGTTTCCCGCTTAAGCCCAGGCTGAAGGCGATCTTGCGGCACTGGAACGCGGTGAGCCCCACTAGGGGATCGACTGTTTCGGTGAACAGCTTCTCGGGAGTGTTGGCGGCGACCTCCTCGATGTCCATCCCTCCCTCGGTGGAGGCCATGACCACGACCTTGGAGCAACCGCGGTCGACCACCAGGCTCACATACAGTTCGTTGGCGATGTTGCAGCCATCTTCCACCAGCACCCGTGTTACCAGTTTCCCGATGGAGCCGGTCTGATGGGTCACCAGGGTCATGCCGAGCATCGCGCGTGCGACGTCCCGGACCTCGTCGGCGGTGCGGGCGAGTTTCACGCCGCCCCCCTTGCCGCGGCCGCCGGCATGGATCTGCGCCTTGACCACCCAGGGCCCCTCCCCCAGCCGTTTGGCCCATTCGCGGGCGCTGGCGCCGTTGTAACAGACGTGGCCGTCGGGAACCGGCACCCCGAACTCCCGTAAAATCGCTTTGGCCTGGTACTCATGAATATTCATGTAAACACTCCCCCGACGGTGGATTTATGTTTCTCTGGTGCAGCCTGTCCGGCGCCGCCCAGAGGTGCTATTTCGTAAAACCAGGTTATATATTTTGGTATGACCAATTAATCATTATTCGATAACCGTGTCAAGTGTTTTGTATACAGCGCAAAGTCGCTTTACATACCGATAGTTATCGGGTACCATACCGGTCAGAATTGGTAATATATTCTTACCTGTTGGCGAAAAAAGAGGGCGCGTTGGAGATCCGGAGCTCCACCCCGTCCCGTTAAAGATATAAAACAGTTTCCCACTCCTTGATCGTTCGCTGCAATATAAACGGTTTCCCACTCTTTGACCATACTTAAGATGGAGGCAGAACGCATGTACGAGCAATTCAAAGCCAGGGCAGTTGGGGTCGGGGCCGAGGTGTATCGCTTCGAGACGAAGCAGAACGCGCTGGATTTCATCGTCCCGTTCTTGCAAAGAGAGGGGACAGCTGACGCTCCCGGTTGCTATGCCGTTTGGGCCGATTCGCCGTTTCTCACCGGTTTGGAGCAGGCGCAACGGCCGAACTGCCCCGGGCTCAGCTTCCAGGTGACCCGCGAGCGGGCAGCTCAGGCGAAGATCGGCATCAGCCAGATGGAGTGGGCGCTTGCCGACACCGGCTCGCTGGTGCAGGACCAGGGGGCCGCCGAGCAGAGACTGGTCTCCTCCCTCACCACCATCCATATCGCCCTGGTCCCCTCCGGCAACATCCTGGAGGGAAAGCAGGCCCTCTTCAAAAGGATGAACCCGTCCACCAGCCGGTACATCGCCTTCATCACCGGGCCGAGCCGCACTGCCGACATCGAGCGCGTGCTCACCATCGGGGTGCACGGACCGGAGAGGCTGATCATCATTTTCGTCGATGAGTTGGGAGGGGAAAACCAATGAATAAGGATTTCAAGGCATCCATCACCAGGGCGGTCAACGACGCCAATCTGACCGGCGCGCTGGGCAAATTTTCCGAGGCGTACAAGGTCAACCGGGCCAAGGCTTACGAGGGAATCGATTTCGAGGAGCTGCGAGGCCGCATCGCCCAGATAAAATCACAGGCTGCCTGCGACCTCGACGGGCTTGCAGAGACCTTCAAGAAGAACGCTGAGGCGCTGGGCGCCAAGGTCTACCGGACCAGCGACCCCAATGAGGTAAAGCAGTACATACTGAAGGTGGCCCGGGACCACGGGGTGAAGAGCGTCGTCAAGTCGAAGTCGATGGCGACCGAGGAGATCCACCTGAACCGCTATCTGATGGAAGCCGGCATCTCGGTGGCGGAGACCGATCTCGGTGAGTGGATCATTCAGCTCGCCGGACAGACCCCCTCGCACATGGTCATGCCCGCGATCCACATGACCAAGGAGGAGGTGGCCGACCTTTTCAGTAAGGAGCTCGACGAGCGAATCGCCTCCGATATCCCGAGGCTCGTCAAGGTGGCACGGAATGAGTTGCGTCCCAAGTTCCTGGCGGCGGACATGGGGATTTCGGGGGCCAACATCGCGGTCGCCGAGACCGGGAGCATCGTGCTGGTCACCAATGAGGGAAACGCCCGCCTGGTCACGACGCTCCCCAGGGTCCACGTCGCCCTGATCGGGGTCGAGAAGCTGGTGCGGGAGTTCGCTTCCGTCGTACCGATCCTGGATGCCCTGCCCAGAAGCGCCACCGGGCAGCTTTTGACCAGCTACGTCTCCATCATCTCGGGTCCCACCCCGAATGACGACGGCTCCCTGAAGGAGCTGCACATCATCCTGATGGACAACCGCAGGACTGAAATGGCGCGGGACCCCAAGTTCAAGCAGGCGCTGCAGTGCATCAGGTGCGGTTCCTGCCTGAACGTCTGCCCCATCTTCCGCCTGGTCGGCGGCCACGTTTTCGGCGGCATCTATACCGGCGGGATCGGCACCATCCTTACCGCCTGGTTCGACGAGCTGAAGAAGTCCGAGGACATCCAGGGGTTGTGCATCCAGTGCGGCAATTGCAACCCGGTTTGTCCGGGGAAGCTGGACATTCCTGAGATGATCATGGAAATCAGGAGGCGCCTGGTTTTGGAAAAGGGGCAAACCCTGGTCCAGAAAGCGATCTTCGGGGTGGTAAACAACCGGAAACTGTTTCACTCCATGCTGCGCGCCGCCTCGGTTGCGGGTAAACCGTTCACCTCGGGCAAGTTCATCCGTCACCTGCCGCTTTTCCTTTCGGACCTCACCGACGGCCGTAGCCTGCCGGCTATCGCGGCCGAGCCGTTTCGGGACAGCTTTGCCAAGCTCAAGCAGCCTAAGTCCCAGCAAAAGATTGCCCTCTACGCCGGCTGCCTGATCGATTTCGCCTATCCCGAAATGGGGATCGCGCTGGTCAAGCTGCTGAATAAAGCCGGAATAGAGGTCACCTTCCCGCTGGAGCAGACCTGCTGTGGCGCGCCCGCCTTGTACAACGGCGCCTACGAGGTTGCGGCGCAGAACGCGACCGACAATATCCAGGCGCTCATGAAAGACGAGGTGACCCACGTCGTCTCGGCCTGTCCAACCTGCACGGTTGCCCTTACTCATGAATTCGTCAAGACCCTGGAAACCCTCGGGCAGAGCGAATGGCTACCGCAGGCGAAGAAACTGGCGGAGAAGACCATCGATTTCTCTACCCTCGTGAAGCAGTTGGTCGACGAAGGGCGCTTGAGCTTCAAGGAAGGGGAGCAACTCGGCAAGGTCACCTACCACGACTCCTGCCACCTGAAGCGGACCCTGAACGTGTTCGAGCAGCCGCGGGAGCTTTTGCAGAAGGCGGGTTACCAGGTAACCGAGATGTTCGAGTGCGACATGTGCTGCGGCATGGGCGGATCCTACTCGATGAAGCTCCCCGAGATCTCGGCCCCCATCCTCCAGAAAAAACTGCATAACATCAAGGAGACCGGCGCACCCGTCGTCGCCATGGACTGCCCCGGCTGCGTCATGCAGATTCGTGGCGGCTTTGATAAAGACAGCTCGGCGGTCAGGGTGCAACACACCGTAGAGCTCCTGGTTGACCGATTGAAGGATTGACCGACTGGGGTAATGATTGGCTTTAATTGATAGACTGGAGGGCCGCTAGTCTCTGGCTTCCACCCGGCTCCACAAACCTGAAAAGCCGCTCAAATCGAGCGGCTTTTTTCATGGTAATCGCGCCAGGCAGTTTTCAGTCGACACACCTAGCGATTTTTCCGGAGGCCATCAGGAGCGATTTTCCCTGCTCATTATTCTAATGGCAGGTTGGTCGCTCCAATGAATAACTGAACCTTGCTGACTGTTTGAGTGTTAGTTGTGTTTTACTTCTTTCGGTGCGGTTGCCAGACCTTTGACTGCTCCGATTACCAGCATGGCTGCCGGAACCAACTGACCTACCAGGATGATTGCGCAAAATCCCAGGAATCCCCAGGCGAGGAGGCCGGGTTCGTCTGCCTGTGTGCCGTTAGCTGCAAAAGCCGTCGTCGTCATTGCTGCGGTTGCGATTAGGGTGTTGATAGCTGTTCTCATGACATCCTCCCTTTAAGCTGCAGTGGCTTTCTCTAAGGCCGGTTAGTTGTTTTTTGCTTCTTTCGGTGCGGTTGCCAGACCTTTGACTGCTCCGATTACCAGCATGGCTGCCGGAACCAACTGACCTACCAGGATGATTGCGCAAAAGCCCAGGAATCCCCAGGCGAGGAGGCCGGGTTCGTCTGCCTGTGCGCCGTTTGCTGCAAAAGCTGTGGTCGTCATTGCTGCGGTTGCGATTAAAGTGTTGATAGCTGTTCTCATGACATCCTCCCTTTTTGCCTTCCGTCTGAACTTCTTGATTTAATAGTTAGCAGCATTCATGCCAAAGGTGAAAACTATCACAGCCTGCGCCTAACATACTACAATAACTACACTTTTTCACAATGACGCCTTTCCCTGCCCATTGCAGGGAACCATTTGTAGTATGTTTCCGCCATACAGTCTTTCATCCCCGGGGCAGCGCCACCTTGGCCTCGAACCGAATAACTATCCGTATTTACATGATTAAAATACGAAATTCAGGTGTATAGCTATCGCATACGCTGAATATATCGTAGTGGTCAATCTACGTTTTCCGCCGGCAAACTGAAGAGAGTTCAAGCGCTGAGAATTGAGTTGGAGCGTGTAGGTGGCGTGCGGGAAGGTGCCGAGACGCATGCAATGCGTCTCTACAAGGGCAGCCAGGTGGGTAGAGACGCATTGCAGGCGCCTCGCTTTTGATTTTCAAGGGGATACGAAGCCTGGTCGACTTCCACCTCAGGCGGGAAGAAATCCAAAAAGCAAGCAGGCTTCCTTGCCAAGCAAAAAGGCAAAGACGAGCAGCAAAACTCCGAGAAGGCGCATGATCGACAGGTAGAGCGTTCCTGCTAGAAATCTACGCGACTTTCCGACCAGTACGGCGAGGACCATCTTTGCCCCGACCAGGCAACCGAGGAAGGCGACCACGAAGGCCAGTGCCGAGAAGGGATCGCCCTGATTTAATCCCTTTAGGATGGTAGGTGCGCCGACGCTGATCCAGAACAGATAAGGGTGCGGGCTCAGAAGATTCACCAGCATTCCCCGCCCCAGGGATTGGGGAGCGCTCCCCTCAAAGGAACGCCCGGAGAGTCCGCTGCAGAAGGTCCCGTAGGCCATTTGCAATAGGTACAGCGATCCAAGGAGCGAGATAGTGCCAAGTAGAGGCTTAAAGTCGGACAACTGTCGCAGTAAAAGTGTGGAGAGGACGATGAGCGGCAAATCCGTAATAAGCGGTGAGAGGGCAACCTTGCACCCCTCCCTGATGCCATGCCGCAAGGTTTGAGAGAGCACTAGGGCAAAAAGCGGCCCCGGCGAAAAGCCCGCAGAAAATCCCAGGAGTGCACCTGCGCTAAGAAAGGCTATCATGCTGATTCTCTCCGAAAGGTGGTCGCCATATCCCTTGGGCGCTAAGGCTTTATTCTTTAAACTCTGGCGGGGATACTACGAATTTTGAAGCTGTATTGCAATAAACAAAAAGCACCCCCTCGCTCCGCCTTGGGGAGGAGGAGTTAGCGCCAGCGCTGAGCTGCTGCTATCGTTAATTCCTCCCAATTGGTTGGTGCTTCGACTCCGCTCAGCGAACGCCTGCTCCCCTGAGCGGAGTCGAAGGCGGTCCATGGGGAGTCGAAGGGCGAAACAGCCTGAAGTTACACCAGCAGCCACCCGAAGACATCAGCCGAACTGGGTACTGGATCGAAGCACGAAAAAAGGGCGCTTTATTTGAGCGCCCAAGTTGCGACTTCCTTGCTTCATTTGTCACACCCGGTGTTACCCGTTCGGTTTCAGGATGATCTTGGTGTATTCGGCACCCTCACCCGCACCACGCTGCACGAATTTGTCGTAGGCTTCGGGACCGTTTTCCAGTCTCAGGTGATGGCTCACCAGCTTTCCGGGGGCGATACGCCCCTGCACGATGGCATCCCTGAGAAAGGCGTTGTACTGTTTAACTGGCGCCTGCCCAGTTTCCAGCTTGATGCCCTTTGACCACAAGGTTCCCAACGGAAGGTTAAAAATCCCTTCTTTTGCCTTGCTGTCGACTCCACCGGGGTCGCCTGAGAAATATACGCCGATAAGCCCTATTGATCCGGTCGCGTTGACTAACTGGGCCAGGTCCTCGATGACCTGTGTCGGATTTTCCCGCGAGGTATCCGACCTACTTAAAGCCTGGTAGCCTACGGCGTCAATACCGCAAAGAACACCGGGCATCTTTTCTTCTCCCGGCCGCAAGGACTCCTGAATGGCCTGGTTTTGCTTGCGCGCGTTCAGGATGAAATCCACCGGATTGTTTTCCGCGAAGTTGACCGTCACCGCACCCAGTTCCCGGACTTTCTGCAACCGGACTTCCGAGCGATCCACCACGTAGACCTCGGCGGCCCCGCGCAGAAAGCTGGAAACGGCTGCCATGTACCCGACCGGCCCGGCGCCAAAAATGGCAACTGAAGTGCCGGGGCAGACGTTTGCCATAATGCTCGCGTGATAGCCGGTGGGCAACACGTCGGACAGCATGATGAAATCGTCCTCCCACTTGTCACCAGGAGTACCAGGCAGGTTCAGACAGTTAAAATCGGCAAAAGGAACCCTTACCAACTGGGCTTGCCCGCCCCGGTAAGGCCCCAAGTCTGCGTAGCCATACCCTCCACCCGGGCTCTTGGGATTCGTGGTAAGGCAGGCGTTGACGAATCCCCGGCAGCAGTTGAAGCAGGTGCCACAGGATACGTTAAAAGGCAGAGATACGCGGTCACCCACTTTGACCAACTGCACGCCCTTCCCGACCTTTTCGACCACACCCATTATTTCATGACCAAATACCATACCAGGCTGCGCTGACGTTCTCCCCTCGAACATATGGAGATCGCTGCCACAGATGGCCGCTGAAGTTACTCGAATGATGGCATCATTTTCCTGTTCAAGCAGAGGGTCGGGCACTTCTCGGACTTCCATGCGACGAACATCTGCAAAGACCAATGCTTTCATGTATCCTCCTTCGCCACCCTAGTTTTCTCAGGTGTTTTTCGATGTGTACGGCAGGTTTTCCTAAAAAAAAACTTGCTCGCACGGTCTGTTTAGCACCGCACGAGCAAGCCAGAAATAACCGAACACGTGACATTAACGATGGTCCTCACTTCCTGCATTATGGCCCGCACCCAATTCGTTGCTGTAATCGGGATAAAAGACTCCACCGCGAAACGTGCCGGAATCTTTTCTGTTGCTGTCGCTTGGGTTTGGGTTTGTTACTGTAGAGCCACCGGTTCCGGATCCCGAAGTTCCTCCGGTGCCAGGCTCAGTCGAACCGCCAGTGCCATAACCAGTGCCGCTGTCAACGCCGGACCCACGACCGTATCCGGTATCCGTGCCAATCCCCGTATCAGTGGAGCCTCCAGCACCGGAGCCAGTGTCTTCCTGGATCGAGCCAGGGACCTGCTGGTATCCCATCCCCCCGGCACCGCTATCCATGCCGCCGTCAGCGCTGCTAAGCCTGAGGGAGCCACCTATTGCCAAACCTGTAAATGCCGTTATCACTAGGGCTCGTAAAATGACCCTTTGCACACTTCTCATCACAAGCACCTCCTTAGACACTCTCTGTTATTACCTTTTTTGCTACGATTAAATTATACATAATTACTTTTAATGCATCAATACATTTTAAATGTTAGTTTAATGATCAAGTAGAAGTTTTTTAATACATTAAAATGCGTCCTGTCTAACTATTACATAACGTAATTTTGAGGCATATACATTATTTTCTTAAATTATGGCATTAAAAAATCACTCTTATATATATTAAAAAAAACTACACACCCTATAAAAGGTCTCAAAAGCTAGGTCACTCAGTCGGGCTTCACCAAAGATTGTATGCTCCGCACCGAAAAGATCAGGCTGGCTTCTTAAGCAACCGTCCCTCTATTGGCATCCCGGTTTGGCATCTTGACAAAACGCAAACAGGGTGTGAAAATTCACTAATTCAGCACAGGCAGAATCAGGGGGATATCCTGACCAATGCCTCGGCGTCCAGAAAAAGGGGGAGTCACGATGGATGTTTTCGATTTTGCCATGAAAATGGAGTTGCAGGGAAAGGCGTGCTACGAGAATCTGGCGGCATCTACCCAGGTACCGGGACTGCGAAATATCTTCACCGGTCTTGCAGCCGATGAGCAGAAGCATTACGAAGTGTTTCGGGGACTAAAGGAGGGGAGGGACTTTACCATGACCGACTCCCGGATGCTGGAACAGGCAAAAAGCGTTTTTAAAGAGATTACCGAGGAGAAAGAGAAGGAACGCCTGACCGACCTGCGCGAGGATTTGGATGGTTATCGGCTAGGACTCAAGATAGAAGCCGACAGCGTCAAGTTGTACGAGGATATGGCGAAGAAGGAAAAGAATCCAGAGACCATGCAGTTGTATCTAAGAATCGCCAACGAAGAGAAGAAGCATTTCAACATCATGGAGAACATCTGTGATTTCGTCATGAAGCCGAAATACTTCCTGGAGTGGCGGGAGTTCAGCAACCTACATGAGCTGTAACCCCTGACGAGGGCTCCCCATCGGGAGCCCTCGTAGTTCCGTTCTAAGGTCAGCTATTAATGAGGTATTAGATGGATCAGCTGGCTCTTCTGTTGGGTCCGTTGTAGGGCACATTCGGCCGCGCCTTACGTACTGGGTCTACTCCCACCTGCACCCAGCCGGTCGTCCGCCTGAACTTGGCTATCGCCCCGGAGGAAATCAGCGGTTCGAGCATGAAATCCTTGACGAAATCATATCTGTCGTCCGTATAGTTCACCTGTATAAGCATGTTTCAACCTCCCCCATTTGTAGCGTTTTACTATTGCAAGCACTTTTGGTACCACCCTTCCTAAGATGCTGATATAGCACGACACCTGAGACAGATTCCACTTTCAGCAAACTGATGTGATAAGTTTCCTGACACTTTCTGACGCCGGCGGTGTAAGGTTTCTCGACACCACCAGGCGGCGCCCGTGTCAGGGGTAGCGCTACAAAAAACGCCTAGCCCAGTTTAGCATGTCCTACCAAAAGCACAACAATATCGGGCGTGAGCTCTGGGTGGTCTTTGGAGAGTGAACTTTTGCCACCCCCTTCAGCCGGCTAAAGCCAACATGGGGCCGGCAAGCCTGTCCAAGCCTGTCTAGTCCCATCGGGCACCCCGAAACCGGCAGCCCAAAGAAAAAGCGCTGTCAGGGAATTGTTGTTTAAAAACAACCCCCTAACAGCGCCATTGGATTCCGAAAGCCCCTGCTGACCCGAGATATGCGAGCCTGCCGCAAATCTTGGGTCTTTTTTATCTCTCTCTACTCGCCCAGGTAGGTGTAGGACTGCAACGTGCGGTCCAGCAGTTCCAGGAAGTGACTACTCTCCTCGATGGAAACCTTCTGCAACGAAACGTCGGTCTCCAGGTTGTTCCTGACTCTTTTAAGGATTTCGCTGGCGTCGTACTGCACGTACTTGAGACTTTCCCAAGTAGCGTCCCCGGTAATGACGGTGTCGATCTTGTAGTTGGTCTTCTTGTTGAAGGTGATGTGCACTGCGTTGGTGTCGCCGAACAGGTTATGCATGTCTCCCAGGATCTCCTGGTAGGCGCCGATCAGGAAGAAGCCGATGAAGTAGTCCTCGTCGACCTGGATCTTGTGCAGCGGCAGCGCCTTAGTCCTGCCATTCTCACCGACGAAGCTGGTGATTTCGCCGTCCGAGTCGCAGGTGATGTCCGCGATGGAGGTCAGCACCTCCGGCTTCTCGTCGAGACGCTGGATCGGGACAATCGGGAAAAGCTGGTCGATGGCCCAGGAGTCGGGGATCGACTGGAACAGCGAGAAGTTGGCAAAATAGGTCTGCCTCAGGCTCAGCTGGAAATTCTGCAGTTCGTCGGGGATCGGTTTCATCTTCTCCACGATCGAATTGATCTTCCTGATGATCTTGGAGCAGATCCACTCGGCGTTGGCCCGCTCGTTCATATTTAGGTAGCCTAGGTTGAAGAGGCTCACCGATTCTTGGATCAGCTGGATGGTGTCGTGGTAGTCCTCGCGTAAGGAGTGCTTGTCGATGCTTTTGTAGATGTCCACCAACTTCTTGACGGTCGGCGAGAGCTTGTCCGGCTCCTTCAGTATCGACTCGAAGTCGGGCATGGCCATCTGGGTGTTGTTGTTCAACACGTTGGTAACCAATACCGAATAGTGGGCGACCGTGGCGCGTCCGGACTCCGAGATAATGTTCGGGCAGGCGACCCCCGCTTCGTCGCAGATATTTTTCACCTGGTAGATGACGTCATTGGCGTACTCCTCGATGGAGTAGTTGACGCTGGAGAAGTAGCTCGACTTGGAGCCGTCGTAGTCGACCCCGAGTCCACCGCCGATGTCAAGGAACTCCAGGTTGACGCCGAGACGCTTCATCTCGACGTAGATCCGGGTTCCCTCGATGAGGGCGTTCTTGATCTTGTCGATCTTGGTGATCTGACTTCCCACGTGGAAATGGAGCAGCTTTACGCAGTCAATAAGGCCGTGCTTTTTCAGGGTGTCGATCGCCGCAATGATCTCGGAGATGCGCAGGCCGAACTTGGCGTCCTCCCCGCCCGAGGTGGACCATTTGCCGATCCCCTTGGAGGAGAGCTTCACCCGGATGCCGAGCTTCGGAGTGATCCCGGTGCGCTGGGCCACCTCGATGATCTTCTCCAGTTCGAAGAGTTTCTCCACCACGATGGTGATGTCGTAACCGACCCTGGTTGCGTAAAGCACCGTCTCAATGAACTCGGTGTCTTTGTAGCCGTTGCAGATGATCGGGAGGTTATTGCCGGTGCTCATGGAGATGGCGGCCACCAACTCCGGCTTGGAGCCGACCTCCAGTCCGAGGTTGTGCTTCTTACCAAAATTGGCAATCGCCTCAACCACCTGGCGCTGCTGATTCACCTTGATCGGGTAGAAAGTCTGATACTTCGCCGGATAGTTGTTGTCCTGAATGGCGTTTTTGAAAACGCGGGCAATCGAGGCGATACGCCCTTCCAGGATGTTCATGAACCTGAGCAGGATGGGCGGCTTGATCTTTCTCTTGATCAGGTCGTCCACCAGCACCTTCAGGTCGATGGAATATTTCGAATTGGGCGAGGGGTGTACGCAGACGTTCCCCTTTTTGTTGATCGAGAAGAGATCGGCGCCCCAGTTGTCGATATTGTAGATCTTTGCGGAGTCGTTAATGGACCATTTAGCCATAGTTCAGTTCACCAGTGTTCAAGGTAGAGATGCGATGCTCTGCGTCTCGGGGGTTGACGGCATCAGGACAGGCGGTTCTTGAAATCGTCGTAGCAAAAGCTGCGCACGACGCTCAGTTCTCCTGTCTGCGGCTCAAAAGTGCAGATGTGCGGCAGCTGAATGCCGTTAAAGGTCGTGGTCTTGACCATGGTGTAATGCGACATGTCCAGAAAGGCCAGACGGTCTCCGACCACCAGCGGGCGCTCGAAGGACCAGTCGCCGATCACGTCGCCGGCTAAGCAGGATGGCCCCCCCAGACGGTAACCGTGCGGCTTGGCGCCGAGGTCGAAACCGCCCGCGATCTCGGGGCGGTAGGGCATCTCCAGGATGTCCGGCATGTGGCAGGTGGCCGAGACGTCCAGGATGGCGAGGTCCATCTCGTTATGGGTCAGGTCGAGCACCTCGGAAACCAGGATCCCGGTGCCGATGACAATCGCTTCCCCCGGCTCCAGGTAGACCTCGAGATCGTACTTTTCCCTGAAGTAGATGATCAACTCCACCAGGGCGTCGATGTCGTACCCCTCACGGGTGATGTGGTGCCCGCCCCCCAGGTTGAGCCATTTCATTTGAGGGAGGAACTCTCCGAACTTTTCCTCGAAGACCTTTGCTGTGCGCTCCAGCGGCTCGAAGAGCTGCTCGCAGAGCGTGTGGAAGTGAAGCCCCTCCACCCCCGCAAGGCTCTTTCCCTCGAACTCAGGACGCCGGATTCCCAGGCGCGACTTGGGTGCGCTTGGGTCGTAGATCTCCGTGTGTCCCTCGGACTGCTCCGGGTTCACCCGAAGGCCCACCGAGACGCGGCCGGCCTCCCGCTCCCATAAGGGCCGAAAACGCTCCAATTGATTAAAGGAGTTGAAGACCAGGTGGTTCGAGCTCTGCAAAAGCTCCACCACGTCGCTCTCCTTGAAGGCTGCCGAGAAGCTGTGCACCTCGCGGCCGAACTCCTCCTGCCCGAGGCGCGCTTCCCAGGGGGAGCTGGCGCAGACCCCGTGCAGGGTCTGGGCGATGAGCGGGAAGACGCTCCACATGGAGAACGCCTTCAGCGCCATGAGGATTTTGGCGCCACTACGCTTTTGCACCTCGTCCAAAATGGCGAGGTTGTGGCGCAGCCGCCCCAGATCGACCACGAAAGCCGGCGAGGGGGCGAGCTGCGTCATTTCCTTCACATGCAAATGGGTCACGTAAGCTCCAGCCAGTCGCCGCCGTCGACGACCACATAGGGAAGTCCGAAGGTCGAGAGCGTCTCCAAGTACGGTTCCGGATCAAACTCTTCCATGTTGTAGACACCCGCCTGGTGCCACTTGCCGGTCAGCATCATGATGGCGCCCACGACGGCCGGCACCCCCGTCGTGTAGCTGATCGCCTGGGACTTCACCTCGGCGTAGCACGCCTCGTGGTCGCAGATGTTGTAGATGTAGACCTGCTTCTTCTTGCCGTCCTTGATACCCTTGGCGACTACGCCGATGCAGGTGCGCCCCTTGGTCAAGGGACCTAAGCTGCCAGGATCCGGGAGCAGCGCCTTCAGAAACTGCAGCGGCACGATCTTCTGGCCGTTGAACTCCACCTCGTCGATGCGGGTCATACCGATATTCTGCAGCACCTCCAGGTGCTTCAGGTAGTTGTCCGAGAAAGTCATCCAGAACTGCGCCTTGCGGATAGTAGGGATGTGCTTCACCAGGCTCTCCATCTCCTCATGATACATCCGGTAGATGTTCATCGGGCCGATCCCCTCGGGAAAGTCGTAGCTTCTCTTGGTGGAGAGCGGCGCGGTCTCGACCCAGGCGCCGTTTTCCCAGTGGCGGCAGGGGGCGGTCACCTCGCGGATGTTGATCTCCGGGTTGAAGTTGGTGGCGAAGGGCTGGCCGTGATTCCCTGCGTTGGCGTCGATGATGTCGATCTCCTGCACCTCGTCCAGGTACTTCTTGGCGGCGAGAGCGGTGAAGACATTGGTGACGCCGGGATCGAAGCCGCTGCCCAAAAGGGCCATGAGCCCCTTCTCCTTGAAGCGCTCCTGGTAGGCCCACTGCCAGCGGTACTCGAACTTCGCGGTGTCCAGCGGCTCGTAGTTGGCCGTGTCGAGGTAATCGACGCCGGTCGCCAGGCAGGCGTCCATGATGGTCAGGTCCTGGTAGGGAAGCGCCACGTTGATGACCAGCTTCGGCTCTTCGCGTTTTATCAGCGCGATCAGTTCCGGGACGTTATCGGCATCGACCTGCGCGGTCTTGACCGGGAAATCGGGAATCTGCTCGGCTATGGCCCGGCATTTCGACTCGGTGCGCGAGGCAAGAGTTATGGCGCTGATCACGCCGCGCGCCTGCGCGCACTTGTGTGTAACGACCCCGCCGACCCCGCCTGCCCCGATAATCAGTACTTTACTCATTTCTTAAATCTCCCCGTTTTCTAAAATCGACTACTTTTCAAAGGCACGAAACACAGAGGCACAGAGCACACAGAGAAAATCTTTAAAGCGTAAAGAAGGAAACTGATTCAGATTACCCTAAGGTAACTTTGCCTGAAAGCTACGCAAGATTCCAAGCCTGATTGGTTTTTCTCAGTGTGCTCTGTGGCTCTGTGTTGCGCCGCTTTTCGCTTTTTAATAATAAAACGTCGGCGGCGTCACAACCCAGAGGAGTTTCGCCGCGCCCTTCCCTACATTTTTAACCGTATGTCTGCGGTCGGAGGCGAAATAGAAGCACTCACCCTTCTCCACCGTGTAGAGCTTGTCGTCCAGCCTTAACTGCACCTTCCCCGCGATGACGTAGCCGAACTCCTCCCCTTCGTGGATCGGTTGCTCATCCATCTCCCCGCCGGGGTCGAGCGTCACCAGCACCGGGTCCATCTCTCGGTTCTGGGCACCGGGAACCAGCAATTCCACCTTGATGGAGTCGCCGTCGTCCGTAGCCTGCACCCGGGCGTCCTTGCCAAAGACGATGTCCTGGTCCGGCTCCTCGGAGAAAAACTCCTGCATGCTGATGCCGAAGACATCGACGATCCCCTTCAGCGTCGCGATGGACGGCGAAGTGGCATCGTTCTCCAGCTGGGAGATGAACCCCTTGGTAAGATCGGCGCGACTAGCCAGTTCCTCCTGAGTAAGCGAGTTGACCATCCTGAGCCTTTTCAACCTCTCACCGATTTTCAAAAACGACCCCCGAGTTTAGCTACAGTAAACATCTTGTATTTTTTGCAATTTAGCATTTCCCCGAATTTTGTCAACGAAAAGTTTAGTGATGGTATACTTTCTGTTTAAGAATTAAGGAAATTTCACGTTATTCAGGGTTTAATCGGGTTTATTTACGGAGTGTTACAGTCGTGTGACAGGCTGGCTTCTTAACGAAACCCAGAAGACAAAGATAACTGAAATCCCGTCGCTTAGCTTGCAAAGGTGACCGCCTGCACTTCCTATCCCTCTCATCCCGCCTCAATGCTCACCGGCTCCACCTGAAAAGAACGTTGCGTGACGATGACTCAGTTCAACGGCAAGCTACCAGCACCCCTCTTACTAGCTCCCCTCGCCCTTTGGCTTATGAGGCATGGGGGAAGCTTAGATGGCTACGGCATCCCGCGGCATTTCTGTTCGTCAGCTGCGCGGTTTTGTGGTACAACGGGGTGTCGCACGGCAAGCAACCCTCCTGCACCGTGCAATTCCCCAAGGAAAGGAAACAATCCACATGAACTTATTAGACGGCAAAAAATGCGCCGAGAGCCTGATCCATGACATCGCCAAGCAGGTGTCCCGCCATGCCGACGCGGGGCTCAGAAAGCCGCACATGACCATCATGCTGGTTGGCGCCCACGCCCCAAGCGAATCCTACGTTAAATCGAAGGTGGCGAGCTGCGCCCTGTCGGGCTTTGAAAGTAACCTGATCCGGCTCCCCGACACCATCAGCGAAAAGGCGCTCCTGGCGATGATCCTGGAGATTAACGAGGACCGCTCCACCGACGGGGTGATCGTCCAGCTCCCGCTCCCCAAGCACATCAGCTCCCAGTCTGTCATCAACGCCATCGCGCCGGAAAAGGACATCGACGGCTTCCACCCGACCAACTTCGGCCGCATGGCGCTGGGTCAGAAGGCGTTTCGTCCGGCGACCGCTTACGGCATCTGCAAGCTCCTGCAGCACTACCAGGTGCCGGTCGCCGGCAAGCACTGCGTTGTCATCGGCCGCTCCAACATCGTCGGCAAGCCGATCTCCATCATGCTCTCCAACGACTTCGATATCGGCAACGCGACGGTGACTCTGACCCATATCGAGACGCCGCGCGAACTCCTCCTGGAAGAGACGCGCCGCGCCGACATCGTGATCGTCGCGGTCGGCATCCCCGGCTTCATCACCCCGGACATGGTGAAGGACGGCGTCACCCTGATCGACGTCGGCATCAACCGGCTGGATAACGGCAAGCTCGTGGGCGACGTTGATTTCGCCGCCGTGGCCCCCAAATGCGCCTGGATCACCCCGGTGCCGGGCGGCGTGGGACGCATGACGGTCGCGGCCCTCATGATAAACACCCTGCACGCCTACCAGACCAATTTCAATCTGGCCTGAGCCCCGTCGCCTTCGCGGCGGTCTACCCTGGGAGCCTGTCGGATTTTTTTACATCAGCGAACCGACTGTCAGAAAAAACTACAGGATACACATAAAAAGAGGCGGCACCTTTGAGGTGCCGCCCTTTTTTGTGATTGAAAACCCAGCTCATTTTACCGGAAAGGCCGCAAGTCCCGCCATCCCTCTGGCAGCTTTTTCTTTTCCTCAGCGCAGTTCCTATGCCCATTCCTTCCCTTTCACACCTCCAGATAGGAAAAGGTGAATCCAGCCAGGTCCACCACCAGGAAGCGGTCCAGCAGTTTGGGGGTACCGGCTAGGTTTCCCAACAGCTCGTTCGCCATCAGCCCGGCTATAACGAACACACTGTCTGGAGTCACCGGGATAACTCCCTCCGGCTGCCGGCATCCGGCAAGGATCTCCTCAGCGGCCGGGATGTCCCTTTCACGAGGGTCAGCAATTGCCCTTGATTCCCCTGCACCCCGCCGTGCAGGAAAAAACACCCCTCGGGGACGGCACGGTACAGGGCGAAACGACCCGCGAAATTGTCCAGGCAATCCGCCACGCCGTCGATCCCTTCCGGCAGCGGGCGGGGGTCGCCGATGCAGTGATCGTGCGCGATGACCTCCACGGCCGAGTTGATGCTGTTCAGCCGCTCTTTTGCCACCAGGACCTTTTTCCGACCCAGGTCGCACTCCCCGTACAGGCTCTGGCGCTGCAGATCGGAGCATGTCACCACACCGTCATCCACCAGGTGCAGCCGGGCGACCCCGGCCCGGGCCAGGATCTGGCTGACCGTGGCGCCCAGCCCGCCGACTCCGGCGATGAGCAGCGTCCCTTCCCCGATCAGGCGCTGGGCCCGCTCGCCCCAAAAGAGCAGCTGGCGTGAGTAGCGTTCAGAGTCATCTGGCTCCAGGCTCATCCGCCGGCTCCCGGCGGGAAGAGGGCCAGCACGTCGCCGTCATACAGCACCGTTCCCAAGCCGTCCAGATGCAGGATGTTGCGGCGGTTTACCAGGATGATGGTTCCCTGGTGCAGCGTACCTGCGGCATCGATCAAGCGATGGCTGACGGGGACCGGGAGCGCCGCCTGGAACTTCTCCAGAGCTCTCCCCACGGTGTCGCCCTCCTGCCAAGGGAGCTCCAGCGCCTCCCGCCCCTGCAAAAGAAGCCGCAGCAGCCCGTAGATCTGCACCTGGACGACGGGGGCCTTAGGCAAACTGTTGCACGATGCCGGCATGGCGGTTCTCCCCCTGCAGCATCCGGGCACCGGGAAAGGACATTCTCCCCCGCACCATCTGATAGTACACGCCAGCGTCGTTGGTCTCGCCGATCAGGCTGGCGCCGATCAGGCGGTCCTGCTCGTCCAGAAACACCTTCCTGAAGCGCTTGGTGAACCGATTCCCGGCGGCAAGCGTCCTCGGCGCGTCGTCCTGGCAGTAGCCGATCACCGCGACGTCCAGGCCGAAGACCTCGGTGATGTTGTTCTTCATGCTTCCCCCGTAGACGCAGGTCAGGCCGAGCATGTTCAGGGCCGCGTTTTCACCCTGTTCCACGGCGGTTATCCAGTTACCCTGCACGGTCTTTTGCCCGGAGATGAAGTCCTTCCCTTCGGCCACGTCCCCGGCGGCATAGATATCCGGATGCGCAGTCCGACAGTAGTCATCGATCAGGATGCCGTCTCCCACCGCAAGCCCCGCGGCGCTCGCCAGTGCCGTATTGGCCGTGACCCCTTTTCCCACCACCAGCAGGTCGCAGGTCAAGGTCCCGCCCGAGGCCAGGGTAAGCTCCAGGCGCTCTCCTTCCTTGACTTTCGTGATGTCATCGTGCTTGTGCAGCACGACCCCCGCCTCCCCGAAATGTTCTTCCAAAAGAGCGGCCGACTCGGCATCCACCACACGGCTGAAGACCCGGCCGCTACCGACCACCAGATGCTTTTCCACCCCGGAAGCCAAATGGGAGAGCACCGGAACGCTCACCAGCCCGGCGCCCAGGGCGGTAACGCTGCGGGCGGTTTCCAGCAAGCTCGCGAGCTTTTCCGCGTCGGCCAGGTGGCGCAGGGTGCAGACTCGGCGCGTCCCCCCCGCGAAGCTGCGCGCCTCGCCCCCCGCGGCAATCAGGAGCTTTCCGAAATCAAGCGCGGTTCCATCCGCCAAACGCAGCTGATGGCGCTCCGGATCGATCTCGACCGCGGCCTGACCCAAAAGAGCCGTCACACCCATGTGCGCATAAAAAGAGCGCTCCACGATGAAGAGATTGCTGCGGGCGGTCTTGCCGCCAACGAAATAAGGGGTAAGCACCCGGGAGTAGGCCGGGCAGTCCTCCAGGTCAACTAGCGCAACGGAGACCTGGCGTGAGTGGCGCCGCAGTGTGCGAATCGCCTGCAGGCCTGCGGCGGAGTTGCCGATGATGACAATATCAAAGCGCTGTTGCATGAGTTACCCCATCCCCCCTACCCCCCTTGAAAGGGAGCAAGTTTTTCCAGCGAAAGGTTCTTCAGCGATCGTTCCCACGCCGAAAGCGTGGGAACGATCGGACTTCTCCATCTCCGTCGACGAGCTTCCCAGGAGCGTGGGATCAGTTGACGAGCCCCAGGCTTTGCAGCTTCTGCTTGGTGGGAATCCCGGCCGCGTCCCAGCCGCGCAGACTGTAGTATTCCGGCAGCATCTCGGGCAGACGGCTCACGGCACCCTGCATCGGCCCGTCCGGCAACGGCTCGCTCAAGACCCTTGGGGGGAGGGTATCCTGGGACGGATCAATGCCGGCCTTCAGGTTGAAAATCCGCTCCAGGTTCCAGATGCGCTCCCCGATCTCCAGCACCTGCTGGTCGCTCAAACTCCGGCCGGTCGCAGCATTGAAAAGCTTGGCGACCTGGGGCAGACCGATGCCAAAAGTGGTGAAGAGACAGATTCCGGCCGAATCCACCACCGCCGTAACATCCTGGAACCCTTTGGCCCAGGCGGCCTTCCCCTCGACGGCTTGGGGGTCGAGTTTTTCCGGTACCCCCAGGATTTCCGGCGACACCAGGTAGCCGCGCACGTGACAGGCGCCCCGGTTGCTGGTGGCGTATTCCAGCCCCATCCCCTGGATGGCACGGCCGTCGTAGGCGGGAAACTCCAGTCCCTTCACGCTCATGGAAAGCTCGGGAACGCCGTAGCTCTGCGCCAGCCGGTAGGAGCCGAGACCGATCTTCCTGCCGAACCCCTCACCCTTGCCGGTAAGCTCCACCAATCGCACCATGGCGTCGGCATTCCCGAAGTTAAGCGGCATCCCCGCTTCCGCCTCGCTGATCAGTCCGCGCTCGAAAAGCTCCATAGCGCAGGCAATCGTGGAGCCGGCGGTGATGGTGTCCATGCCGTACTCGTTGCACAGATAGTTGGCCTTGGTGATCGCTGCCAGGTCCCCGATGCCGCAGGCGGCCCCGAGTGCCCAGAGGGATTCGTACTCCGGCCCCTCCCCCTTTCCCGAGTATCTCGGATCGGAGAGCTGGGTCACCCGGCCGCAGCTGATGATGCAGCCCAGACAGCTCTTGTTGCGCTTCAGGAAGGTCTGGGCCAGGCGCTCGCCGGAAATGTCCTCGGCCTTGTCGAAGGTGGAGCTTTGGGAGTTGCGGGTCGGAAGTGCCCCGCTTTGGTTGATGACATTGACCAGGACCGGCGTCCCGAGCGCCGGGAGCCCCTGGCCGGTCACCGGGTGCAGCTTCAGCATCTTGTAGCACTCACGGGACGCCTCGCGAAAGGCCGCCGGTTCCGCCACCCCGACCCCGCCAGTGCCGCGCACCGCGATCGCCTTCAGGTTCTTGCTCCCCATGACCATGCCGACGCCGGTTCGCCCGGCAGCACGATGCTTGTCGTTAACAATGCAGGCGTAATGAACCAGTTGCTCGCCGGCCGGGCCAATGCAGGCGACCTTGGCGTCGCCGTGGAACTCCTGCCTGATGAGGTCCTCGGTCTCGTTGGTCGATTTTCCCCAGAGGTGCGCGGCGCCTGCCAGTTCGGCCCGCTGGTTGAAAATCCTCAAGTAGAGCGGCTTTTCCGCCTGCCCCTCCACGATGATCATGTCGAAGCCGGCGTACTTCAGCTCGCCCGGGAAATAGCCACCTGAATTGGAACTCGCGACCGTCCCGGTCAGGGGCGACTTGGTCACCACCATGTAGCGGCCATTGGCGGCGCCGTAGGTCCCGGTCAGCGGCCCGGTGGCGAAGATCAGCTTGTTGTCGGCACCCAGGGGGTCGACCTGCGGATCCACCTCTTCGCTCAGATATTTGGTGGCCAGCCCCCGACCGCCAAGGTAATTTGCGGCCCAGGCCAGGTTCAAATCCTCCACGACGCAGGTCTGGGCGCTCAGGTCCACGCGTAACAGTTTTCCATTCCATCCGTTTCCCATATCACACCTCCCCCTGTCCGGCCTTCATGGTCTGCACAAACCTGAGCACCTTCTCCCGCAGCGGCGCGTCCTCCTCCGAGTACTTCAGGCACCCGGTGGGGCAAAAGGCGACGCACTCCGGAAAATCTTCGCCGCACAGGTTGCATTTGTCCGCCTTCCCCTTTTCCGCCAGGTACTTGATCATGCCAAAAGGACAGGCACTGACACAGGTGCGGCATCCGACGCACTTAAGCTCATCCACCGAGACGGTTCCCGAGACTGCATGCTTGGAGATGGCCCCCTTGGGACAGGACTTCAGACACCACGGCTCGTCACACTGCATGCAGGTGACAGTAATGAACTGTGCCTCCTCCAAAAAGACCTCGTTGATGATGCGGGACCTGCTGGGAGCAAACTCACCGGTGTTCTTGAACGAGCAGGAAAGCTCGCAGGACTTGCAGCCGACACACTTAGACGGCTCGATGCGAATCAGCTTTTGCATGTAAACCTCCCTCGACAAAATGGAAATCATGCGACCAGGACAGTCAAAGCTTCCGGCAATTAACATGAAGAAGTATAAATTGGTTTATCCAAATATCAAGCAGATTGATTGGCAGCCCTGCTACTGAGTGTGTTTTCAGAGATATTCCGGAAAACTTGTCAGAAAGGCCCTGACAGGAATCGAGCTGAGGCGACAAATCCACTGGCTCTTTTCGCCATTTGGCCCGACACCTAGGGTGCAGGCGTAGCGACTGAGGAGATGCCTTTGGGTTGTCAAACCGGGAAAGAGTGATATCTTTGCCGACGACATGACCGTGGGCCGCTTTGGCTCCGCAAGATGCGTTGCCAGCGATCTTTTTGCACTAACTTAAGCATATTCGGCTCTAGCAGGTCGTTGAAAATAAGACCTGTTTTCGCCCCGTAATGGTTCACAACGATTTTTTTGAATCTTTTTGTTGCTGGCACTACTGTCTTTTCGAGTTTTTTGCTCTTTTCCAACTCAACATTCT
>Ga0209123_1000829_pt1 | contig 35588 bp, 26 predicted proteins | sample BarGraIncu00431A_FD_184500 | JGI IMG/M metagenome (GOLD analysis project Ga0209123, IMG submission 184500) | Arctic peat soil microbial communities from Barrow, Alaska, USA - Barrow Graham LP Incubations 004-31A (SPAdes) (version 2) | ecosystem: Environmental > Terrestrial > Soil > Wetlands >... | reverse complement strand
AGGAGGGGATCGAGCGCATCTGGCCCTTCGACCTGATCCCGCGCATCATCACCGCCCTGGAATGGACCAAGATCGAGGCCGGCCTGAAGCAGCGGGTCAAGGCGCTGAACCTCTTTCTGGGCGACCTATACGGCGAGCAGCGCATCATCAAAGACGGCGTCATCCCGCCGGAATTGATCTGCCAGGGACGCGACTTTCGGCGCGAGATCGTCGGCATCGTGCCACCCATGGGGATCTACACCCACATAAGCGGCATCGACATTATCCGCGACGAGCAGGGGGAGTTCCTGATCCTGGAGGATAACCTGCGCACCCCGTCGGGGGTCTCCTACATGATCGAGAACCGGGTCATCGAGCGCCGCATCATGCCAGAATTCTTCAATAAATATCGAGTGCGCCGCGTCGAGCACTACCCCTCGAAGCTCCTTTCGGCGCTACGCTCGCTCTCGCCACGTGGCAAGGACAACGCCGAGATCGTCGTGCTGACCCCGGGGATCTACAACTCGGCCTACTTCGAGCACACCTTTCTTGCCAAGGAGATGGGTGTGGAACTGGCCGAGGGGCGCGACATGGTGACGATCAACGACATCGTTTACCTGAAGACCACCACAGGACTACACCGGGTGGACGTCATCTATCGCCGTATCGACGACGACTTCCTGGACCCCCTGGTGTTCCGCTCCGATTCCTCGCTCGGCATCGCCGGAGTCATCAACGCCTGGCGGGCGGGCAACGTCGCCATCGTCAATGCGCCGGGCAGCGGCATCGCCGACGACAAGGCGGTCTACCCGTACGTCCCCGACATCATCCGCTATTATCTTTCGGAAGAGCCGATCCTCAAGAACGTCCCCACTTTCCAGATGACCGATGAGAAGGACCGCGAGTACGTCTTCGACAACATGGAGCGCATGGTCATCAAGGCGGTCAGCGAGTCGGGCGGATACGGTATGCTCATGGGGCCTTCCTCGACCCCCGCGCTCAGGAAGGAGTTCGTCGACCTGGTGAACGAAAATCCCCGTAACTACATAGCCCAGCCGGTGGTCTACCTGTCGCGCCACGTCTGCTACATGGACGGCGAACTGGAGGCGCGCCACCTGGACCTGCGTCCCTTCGTGATCTACGGCGAGGATATCGAGGTGGTGCCGGGTGGCCTCACCCGTGTCGCGCTCCGGAAGGGTTCCCTCGTGGTGAACTCGTCCCAGGGGGGCGGCAGCAAGGACACCTGGGTGCTCGCCGAGTAATCGACAGCGCGGGCGGACTTGAATGTTCGCCTTTCTGGAAAGACTCTATTTGGTAGGGGCGCATCTCATTGTCTGCGCCCTTGCTCCCAACGGCGGCTTAAGCCGCTTGCACGGGGTTAACCTCAAAGAAAGGACAAACCATGCTCAGCAGACTAGCCGACTCAATGTACTGGATGGCCCGCTACCTGGAACGCGCCGGGGAAACCTCCCGCCTGATGGAAATCAACCTGCTCTATCTGATCGAGGCTGAAGAGGATATGAGCGAGGACGACAAATGGCGTCCGATCCTGCAGATCACCTCGACCGAGTCGCTTTACGAGGAACATTACGGCATGGGCGGGGTGACGACCCCGCGGGTGCTGCAATTCATCAGCTCCGGCCGCTCCAACCCGAGTTCTATCCGCACCTGCCTGCGGCTTTTCCGCGAGAACGCCCGGGTGGCCCGGGACCGGATCTCCAAGGAGATGTGGGAGGCGGTTAACGAGATCTGGATGGTGTTCGACGACCGTCTCAAGGGGCCGCTCACCTCGGAGCGTGCCAGCGTCATGTTCGTGGAGCTCAGAAACCAGGTGGCCCGCTTCAACGGGTTGGTCTCCTCCACCATGATGCGCGGCGAAGCCTACGCCTTCTATCAGCTGGGCGGCTGCCTGGAGCGGGCCGACATGACCTCCCGCATCCTGGACGTCAAGTATCACATCATCCTCCCCGACCTCTCCATGGTCGGTTCGGCGCTCGACTATTACCAATGGGCGGCGCTTCTAAAGTCACTGTCCGGTTTCGAAGCCTTCCGGCGCAGCTGCCATTCCGGGTTCATGCCGGCCGACGTGGCGGAGTTCGTGGTGTTGAACCAGGACTTCCCGCGCTCCATCGCCTTTTCGGTGGAACGGATGGGGGCGGCGCTGCAGATCATCGGGACGGTCGGCAAGGATGCCACCCAGGCGGCCTTTGACCTTTTTTCCAGCAACGTGACCGCCACGGCCAAGGATCTCTTCGCCGAGGGGCTGCATGAGTACCTGGAGCACCTGCTGGAGAGATCCGCCTCGTTCCACACGGCATTGGCCGAAGAGTTTTTCCAGTAAAGGGGAGCAGCATGCGCTATTCTATTGAACATGAGACCGTACTTGAATATCCCGGCGCAATTCGCGAGCACCACATTGAACTTCGTCTAGCTCCCCGATCCGACGAATACCAGAAGGTGTTGTCCTGTGTCATCGAAACCGAGCCGGCGGCCGAACTTGCCAGCTATAGCGACTACTATTACAACCGCGTCGATTATTTCTGCGTGATACCACCACATACCAGGCTCCTGACCCGACTGCGTGCCGAGGTCGAGACCACCCGGGAAAACCCACTCGACTTCATCCCGGTCGCAGAGGGGGAGCAGCAGCAGTGGCTGCAGGCAGCCCTGCGCCGGCAGCCCCGGATGAACGACTTCGTGCTGCACCGAAGCGCGCTGACCCCTCACGCCCTGAAGCTGGCGGACACCCTGTCCGGCAGCCTGCCCAGTTTCGACCGGAAGCTGACGGTCATGGACAGCCTGATGGGGCTGATGAACTGGATACCGACCGTGCTGGCCTACCAAAGCGGCGTGACCGTCGTGCACGGCGAGCTGGCTGCAGCCGTGCGCCAGGGGGCCGGCGTCTGTCAGGATTTCGCCCACCTCTTCATCACCGTCGCCCGTTCCTGGGGAATTCCCGCGCGTTACGTGATGGGATATCTCGACCCCGGTATCGGCAGCGGCGGCGAGGAGCTGGCCACCCACGCCTGGGCCGAGGCCCTGGTGCCCGGGGGCGGCTGGGTAGGCTTTGATACCACCAACACCCTGCTGGCCAATGACCGCTACATCGCAGTCTGCGTCGGGCGGGATTCCTACGACGCGGCCCCGCAGCGCGGGAGCTTCAAGGGGGATTCCGGCGGGGCGCAGCCCAGCGTAAAGGTGAGCGTGCTGGAACAGGACCCGGCGCAGCAACAGCAGCAGCACCTGGAACAATATTCCGAGCAGGAACAGCAGTGCCAGCAGCAGCAACAGGGACAGCAGCAGGGACAGCAACAGACGCAGGTGAAAAAAACGGCTTCCAGGAAAAAGGCCTCAGCTTAGCTCCGCTTTCATTATGTGCGGATGTTTTTTGTCCCCCCTGTTCCACAGGGGGGATACTGCCGGATACATACCCCGTTCGTTTTCCATCGTTCCCACGCTCCCGCGTGGGAATGCATCAAGGGACGCTCCTGCGTCCCGCCGGCGCTGCCGAAGCGCCGGACTCCCACTGACAGAAAGGACGACGATGTCCCAAATAGCAACTGCCTCAACGGCAACCTCTTCCGTAGAAACCTTCTTCACCATCGACATGCCTTACCGTGAGGCGATGGAGATCCGCCGCACGCGGTTCTCCGGCGGCGACGGCCCGCGGGCCGCAGTCGTTTCGGGCATCCACGGCGACGAACTGGAGGGGCTCTACGTCTGTCACCGGTTGGCTGCCTGGCTTGAGGAACTGCTGCGCACTAAGCCGCAGGCGCTGCTTGGCACGGTGGAGCTCTACCCGGCGCTCAACACCCTGGGACTCGATACCCTGACCCGGGGCCTACCGGTCTTCGACACCGACTTAAACCGCGCCTTTCCCGGCTCCGCGGGCGGACCGCTCCCAGCCCGGTTGGCGGACGCCATCATGACGGCACTGGCGGGTGCCTGCCTGGTGGTCGACATCCATGCCAGCAACATTTATCTGCGCGAGATCCCGCAGGTGCGCATCAACCAGGAGTTCGAAGGGCTATTGGTGCCGATTGCCCGTCGCATGAACCTGGATATGATCTGGCTCCACGGCGCCTCCACGGTGCTGGAGACCACCCTAGCCCACAGCCTCAACAGCCACGGCACCCCCTGCCTGGTGGCGGAGATGGGGGTCGGCATGCGCATCACCCCGGAATACTGTGATCAGCTGGTGGCTGGCATTCTGAGCGCCTGGCAGGACCAGGGGGTGCTGGCTCACGACCTGGAGCTGCCGCCGACCACGCACACCCCGTTCATAGCCGATGACAGCAACGTTCATTACCTCAACGCCCAGACCTCGGGGATGTTCGTGGCGGCCGCCTCGCACTGGACCAACGTGCACCGCGGGGAACTCCTGGGAAGCATCGTGTCGCCCTTTTCCGGCAGCGTGCTTTCCGAGGTGCGCTCCCCGGTGGACGGCATCCTCTTCACCCTGCGCGAGTATCCGCTGGTCTATGAGGGATCGCTGATGGCGCGGGTGATGGCGCGCAAGGGAGGCCGCTCATGATACGCAACCTTTTATGCATGACAGCTCCGGTGCGCGACGGCTTCGACATCCCCTGCCACGAACTAGGACCCACCTTTTCCCATCTTTCCGTGGCTTTGGTGGGCGGGCTGCACGGCGACGAGATCAACGGCATCTTCATCCTCTCCCGTCTGGCAGACTTTCTGACCGGTGTCGAAGCGGGAAAGTTTCCGGAATTGCGGCTGGTCAAGCGCGTGCTGATCATCCCGGCGGTGAACGTTTTGGGGGTGAATCAGCGCACCCGCACCTGGCCTTTCGACAAGTCCGACATTAACCGGATGTTTCCCGGCTCCACCAGTGGCGAAACCACCCAGCGCATCGCCTATGCCGTGCTGGAGGCGACCAAACGGGCCGATTTCCGCATCGACATCCATACCGCAGGGATAGATTTCGAGGAACTGCCCCAGGTGCGGCTTTACGGCCCGAGCGAGATCGAGCGCGAGACCGCACGCTGGTTCGGCCTCTCGGCAGTCATGGAGCGCTCCATGTCGCCAGTCTTTACCACGACGCTGAAGCACTCCTGGAAGGTCTGGCCCGGGCAGAGTTTCCTGCTGCGGGTAGGGCAGGCCGGCACTGTGCAACTGGAACATTGCCAGCGCGTATTCCGCTCCCTGGTCTCCTTTCTCGGCAGGACCGGGGTATTGGAGGGGGTGCAGCTGGCAGCCGAGGACGAGGATACCTGCTTTTTCGACAAGGCGAGCGGTTATCGGGTTTTTGCCAAAAAGGCCGGCACCTTCGTCTCGGACCGCCAGGTGGGGCGCTGGGTGGGGGCCAACCAGGAACTGGGCTACATCTACGACAGCTTTAACGGGAACGTCATAGAAAAGGTGCTCTCGCCGGTGGCGGGGCTTTTGACCGGCATCCGCCGGCATCCGCTGCTCTTCGAGGGCGATCTCATTCTGAGGGTCAACAAGAAGGGGTAGGGGGAGCACCTTCCCCCTCACCCCGACCCTCCCCCGCAAGGGGGGAGGGAGAGTTTAGGCCAGACGGGATCGTTAACGTAATGGCGGGGGGAGAGGAGTCTCCCTCCCCTTCAAGGGGAGGGCAGGGGTGGGGATGGGGAGCTTAGCAGCTCTCCGTCTCGATCTTTTCCAGCAGTTCCAGCGCGGGCAGGTCGTCGTAAAACTCAAAGAGTTCCCTGATGTTGTTTAGGTAGGAGTGGATCAGGAACAGCTCGTCCAGGCAGCGGCCGCTTAAGTCCGGCTGGCCGACACGCGCCAACTTATCTTTGAATTTATCCCAAAAAGGGTTCCCCCGTTGCGGGTCGTCAATGTAGCGGCGCAACATGGCGACCAGTTCGCAGGAATTCTTGTCTCCCTCGATCCCGGCAAATGATACGTAGCGATCCGGTTTAATCTCTCCCTGCATCGGTGCCCCTTCCTTTTTTTCGCAGCGCCCGCGCTGATTATTCCACCCGGTCCACCCTGAGCGCAAAAGTTAATTCAAATCCCGCCAGGGCATGGTTTCCGTCCAGAGTTACCTCGGTTTGGTCGACTGCGATCACCCGCATGATCCTCGATTCGCCTCCCGAAAAGTTGATGCTCAATTTCTGGCCGACCGTTATCTCTTTCCCCGCTGGAAAGGCGCTCCTGGCAACCTTGATGATGTTTTCCTTGCGGCGGGGACCGTACCCTTCCTCGGCTGAGAGTACGATGTTCCGGGTTTCTCCTTCCTGCATCCCGATGATGGCGTGCTCCAGGGCGGCGAATATCTGGTCGTCGCCGATGGTGACGCTCAACGGTTCGTGGTCCTTGGTGCTGTAGAAAATCGTGCCGTCGTCCAGGGTGCCGATGTAGCTGATGGTGACCTTGCTGCCGATTTGTACCTGAGCCATGTGAGCCTCTCCTTTTATCAATGTCTCAACTGGGGGGGCAGCCGCATGCCCCGCAGGAGCAGACTCTCAGGCCGCACTCGCGGCAGCCGGTATTGACCGGATCGCGCCCGTCGACGGTCTCTTGGCAGGCTGGGCAGTCATAGCGGTAAAAAGCGAAACCGCAGTTGCGACAAACGAGCATGTGAGGGTCGCCGTCCTTGGGGTCGACATGCGTTGAACCGCAGATAAGACAGATCGATGCCAACTCCGGTTTTTTCCTGATGCCGTCGCGGTGTCTTCGATAGTGGTCGAACAGACTTTTAGCCGTCTCTCTGTCAAGCGTTTCCATTCAGGTTCTCCCGTGTTTCAGCGCGAGGGGGACGATGAGTCAGTGGCATTCATGGGCAAACCTTCGCAGCGTCGCTTGCAGCTGGCTGCGAGCAAGTCTGGAATTCCGCGCTTCTCGCGATGGCTTCCTCGGGAGCGTCCAAACCGATCCAGGCATGGACCCTGGCGGGATCGAAACCGCACATCCGCGTGCCGTCCGACTCCATCAGGGGACGCCGAATCAGCAGGTGATCGGAGAGCATCAGCTTCAAAGCGGCGGCGCAGTCGTAGAGCGCCGGATCGATCTCGCCCGTTTTCACTCGCGGCGAGTTCGGGTTGAACCAGGCCGGCACCGGCAGGTCCCCAAAGTAGGAAGTCAGTTCCTCAGGCGTCCAGGGGTGGGCCAGCAAGTCGCAAATTTCGACCTGGTGTCCGGCTTTTTGGAGAGTCTCGACCTGTTTCGCCGAGGTGAGACAACCAAGCTTGGTGTAATAGGTGATAAGCGCCATTGCAGTCTGCCCTCCGGGGACCATAGTTACCTTGCTGGTTACATGGTCCATGCCAACGCGCTGTCGATCTTTATTGTCCAACATTTAAGATAGTTATGATTGTGAAGGGCATGGGGAGTGAAAGGCAGTGCCGCAAAGTTGTGCAGATGGGCGAAGAGTGCCTGGTGGGGAGTCAGCTTGGTTAGACCGGACGGTTGCTTTTGGCGGGGAGTTGAGAGGGGGCTTTATGCTGGAGGTGCCCTCACTGCCATTAAGTTGAGGAATATCTCTGTAAGGGGCGTGTGTTTTGTCCCCCCTATGAAATAGGGGGGACGCCGAACGCAGAGAGGCAGGGGGGTGATTTGCCAGGGCTAAAGACCCCTCTGTCCCGCTCTTCCCCGCTGCGCGAGCCTTCAGGGGGGATCAGACACCCCCGGAACTTAACTTAACGGGCAGGTGACCCCTGCCCTCCCCTTGAAGGGGAGGGTGGGCTGCATAGTCGTTGAATAGTTAGCAGGTGAAAAAAAGAAGATGAGCTTGGGACTCGATTCAGTGCACCCGTTCGCCCTGGCTGCGGGCGACCAGATAGTAGACTATCCCGAGGATCAGCAGGGTCCCGGCCAGGAAGGCCTGGGTCTCCAGGGCATCGTGGCGCAGGGTCGAAATAAGTATCTCCCGGATCAGCGCGACGATGATGACGCCGATGAAGATGAGGATGTTGAACTTGCCCCCTTTAAGTGTCTTGATCTCGTTGTCCATCAACTCGATCATCATCCAAAGTATCAGCAGCGATCCGAGTGCCGAGAGTATCCCCTTCTCGAAATCGCCCTGGAAGATATGGAACAGGTCGTAGAAAAACAGGGCCACGACTGACAGTGATACGCCGGTGAGGGCCAAAACCAGGACAAGGTTCAGTCCGTAGGTGAAACGCTCCGCGGCCTGGATCAGTTTCGACTCCAACCGGTGCGAGACGAACACCTTACGCAACTCCTCTTCCTGATATGAGGTGCTCATGATGTCGAGGTTGATGTCGAGGATCTTCTCCACCGCGATCCGGTATTTGCGCCTCTCCTCGATCTTGGGATAGTTGGCCTGCAAAAGCTCGATAAGAAAACGCCGCACCACGTTCATAGCGGCATTGACGTAGTGCGCGTTCACTCCGAGGCGGACGTGGGCCTGGCCTATGTGCTGCAGGGTGAGCAGGTAATGGTTGTCATATCTGCCGGAGAAAAGGGAAAGAACCCAGTCGGCGTGGGTTTTCTTGAGCTTCTGGAGCGCTACCTCCTCGCGCAGGAACTTGGCGGTCTCAGGAATTTTCAGCAGATAGTCATAAAACTGGTCCACCAAGGCATCGCAGTTTTCCTGCGCCAGAGGAAGTAGTTCCTTAAGTAGCCCTTCGTCGGTTTCGGTGAAAAAATAGTGGCTTTTTACTTCCTGCATGGTCAACATCGGGTTCTCCCTGGTAGCAATAACTTTTTTAACAGATACTTAAAAGCTGTGAGAACTCACTCGTGTATGCGCAATCGTTAACCAGAACCGCTAACTAAAGTGGCTTTCACCAAGCGCGCATCCTAACATAGTACTGGACCAAATGGTGAATTTTTAGACAGAAATGAGTCTGCTAAACCCTTCCCATGCTATCAGAAAAGGCAATACAGAGTCATTCGGTGCTCCCTACCCGGACCAGGGTTTGAGTGTCATGGTCATCCTCGCGTTACATGGTGCGTGCCAATTCGAAGCAATAATAATAGATCAGGAAACCGGGTGGTTATCTAGCATGAGTGCCAGGAGGCGCTGGAGTTTGCTTTAAGCTTGTGCAGATAATAAGAGAATGCCGTGGAACTAGTCAGGCAGGGCCTAATATCAGACTATAAGCGGAATTTAATAATATTAAAATTAGAGTAGTCTTTGTAAGATAAAACCCGTCAAGTTTTTTCAAGGTATGCCGATATTCTACGATCAGGGTGACAACTGTCTGGTGACAGCGGTTAGGATAGTGGAGACGCCACTATCAGATTGTCTGGTGACAGGGCCTGTATCAGCAGAAATGCACTAGGGTCGCCCTACTTGAGATCGATCAGTAAGAGGACTGGGGCCGAAGAAACGGTGCAAGGAAGGCTATGAAACGGTTGACCATGTGCCTGAAAACCAAAATGACTTTCGGGGTACACCTGGTTGCCGCGGCGCTGACGAGGCTGCTGGAGGCCCCGCTGCCGCGCTTAGCCTACCGTTTGCTCCGCAGCACCGGCAGCAGTAGCGGGGATGATCGGCAGCAGATGCGTCAGATGCAGTTGGCGGTACAGCAAAGCCCGGTATCTATCGTCATCACCGATCGTGCGGGATGCATCGAATATGTGAACCCGAAGTTCACTCAGTTGACTGGCTACTCCAGCGCCGAGGTGGTGGGCCGCAACTCGCGCATCCTTAAAACCGGCGAAACGCCTGCGGAACTCTACCGGCAGCTTTGGGAGAGGATCAGTACCGGGGGCGAATGGCACGGAGAAATCCTTAACAAGAAAAAGAGCGGCGAGTTCTTTTGGGAATCGGTACGCATCTCCGCGATAACGAACTCCGCCGGCGCGATCACCCACTACCTGGCGGTCAAGGAGGACATCACCGCCCGCAAGGCGCTGGAACAGGAACTGAGGAGCGCGCGGGACGCGGCCGAAGCCGGTAACCGCCAGAAGAGTGAGTTCCTGGCCATCATGAGCCACGAGATCCGGACTCCGATGAATGGCATCATCGGTATGGCGGAACTGCTGAGGGATACCGATCTCAGCGGGGAACAAAATGAATACGCCGGGGCGCTGCTTGGTTCGGCGGAATCGCTCATGGGAGTCATCAACGACGTCCTTGACTTCTCCCGTCTCGAAGAGCGCAAGCTGCAGCTGGAAAGCGTCCCTTTCGGGCTGCGTGCCAGCCTGGAAAACATCCTGCGCACCCTTGCCGGCCGGGCCAGCGCAAAGGGACTCGCGCTCGACTTCAGGATTCCCCCCGAGGTTCCCGACGACCTGGTGGGAGACCCTGGGCGCCTGGTACAGATCATCGTCAACCTGGTGTCGAATGCCGTCAAGTTCACTGAGAACGGGGAGGTGGTGCTCTCCGTGACACTGGAGCGGCAAGGTGAGGCCGAGGCGTCCCTGCTTTTCGCCGTTTCAGACACCGGTATCGGCATCTCTGCCGAAAAACAGAGGCGGGTTTTCGACCCCTTTTCCCAGGCCGATGCCTCCTCGACCCGCCGCTACGGCGGAGCGGGGCTCGGGCTCACTATCTCGGCGCGGCTGGTGGAAATGATGGGCGGCGCCCTTCGGGTGGAGAGCGCGCCTGACCAGGGGAGTTCCTTTCATTTTACGCTCTGCCTCCCTCTGCAGCAGGGCCGCGCCGCAGGCAAGGCGGCCGGGGCTCCGGAGCCTCTTGCGACCTGGGGAACTCCCGAGCGAGCCGCCGGCCCGGAGCTTTTCGACCTGAAGGATACCCTCGCCCGGATGGATGGGGACTGGGAACTTTTCCGCGAGGTTACCGAGATTTTCGCCGTTGATTCCCGCCAGATGCTGGCACTGGTTCATGATGCTATCGTCGCAGGGGATGGCCGCGGGCTCAACCGCGCCGCCCATGCCATCAAGGGGGCGCTGGGCAATTTCTCCGCCCGGGCCGCGATGGAGCTGACTGAGCTACTGGAGGGACTCGGGAAAAGCGGTAATCTCACCGGGGCGTGGGAACTGTACGCGGCACTGGAAACGGAGTTGGAGCATCTCAGGGCGGGGCTGGAAAGCTGTATCGGAGGGATGGAAGTATGAGAATACTGATAGCAGAGGATGACCGGGTTTCGCGCCGGCTCCTCGAGGTTCATCTTGGGAAGTGGGGCTACCATGTCGTGTCGGCTCGTGACGGTATAGAGGCCTGGGAGATACTCAGTTCGGACGCTGCACCGCGCCTCGCCATCCTGGACTGGATGATGCCCGGCCTGGACGGCACCGAACTCTGCCGTCGGGTGAGGGCGGAGGGTAAGGAGCCCTACACCTACCTGATTCTTTTGACGGCACTAAGCGGCGAGGCTAACCTTTGCGCGGGAATGGATGCCGGAGCTGACGACTACCTTACCAAGCCGCTCAGGCTCAATGAGCTCCGGGTGAGGCTGCGCGCCGGCCGTCGGATCGTCGATCTGCAGGACGAGTTGATAGCGGCCCGCGAAGCCCTCCGGGTCAAGGCCTCCCACGACCCCCTCACCGGGCTATGGAATCACGAGGAGATCATCGACAACCTGCAGCGCGAGCTGGTCCGGGTCAATCGAGGCGGGAAGCCCGTCGCGGTGATCATGGCCGACATCGACCACTTCAAGCAGGTAAACGACCGTTATGGGCATATGACGGGGGATGCCGTGCTGCGCGCGGTTGCCGGCAGGATGCTCCAGCGCATGCGCCCCTACGATGCGGTTGGCCGCTATGGCGGTGAGGAGTTTATGATCGTCTTGCCGGGGTGCGACGGAGATAACGTGGCGGCTCTGGCCGACAGACTGCGCCTGAACATTTGCAGCGCCCCGATGCATACGCCGGAAGGTGGTGTCCCGATCACCATCAGCCTTGGCGTAGTGGTCTGCACCGGAGGGGAATCCGATGCCAGTGTCCTGATCCACGCCGCGGACCGGGCCCTCTACCGAGCCAAAGAAAAGGGGCGCAACCGCGTGGAAGTCGCACAGCTGGACATGGCCCTGAGTAACTGACGCCTCGGATGCCGGGATAGGATGACTGGAGGAACGCCTCACCCCGCCTCCGATGCAGGCAGAGAGTCCAACCATGGGAAAAAGGCCCCGTTTCGGGGCCGCTTAATGCACCTTTCCCAGGTGTATCCTGGTGATGTAGTCCAGCAGCCCAAAAATGTTAAGAAGCCACAAAACAACGGCAATGACCACCACCGCATTCAGAATCGACTTTATCGATCCCGCCATCGGGATGTACCGATTGATGAGTCCCAGCAACACGCCAACGACAATCAGGACCAGCACTACTTGAATTAATGGCATAAACGATGACACCCCCCGATGTATTCCCCTGGAAACAATGCTTCCAGTCCAGCTTAAAGTTCCGTTACCATTTCATTTGCAACGCACGCCCCTCTCGGAGGCCCTTTCTCCGTTTCACCAGGCGAAGCAGTCGCAGCCAAGCCGCGGGAATCCCGCCCGCACGCGCCGCGGGAGCTGCCGGTGGCTGAGGTGCCCGCAGGCGGCGCGCGGCGAGGCGAAAGCACGCGCCGAAACTCCCCGGCTCGCCGAAGCTAGGTGATCGCCGCCGTAAACCCCCACCGGAGACCAGTCAGGACTGACCGGCAGCGGGGGCGGTGCCAGGTTGCCGAAGTCTCCCGCCCCATACACGACCTTGCCATCCACCAGGGTGAGAACCGATTCAATCTCTTTGATCTCCTGCTCCGGCACGCTGAGGTAATCGGCGGAAAGCACGGCGAGATCGGCCAGCTGACCCGGGACGAGCCTCCCCTTTTTATCTTCCTCTCCGGAAAACCAGCTGCTCCCCGCGGTGTAAAGACGCAGTGCCGTCAGGCGGTCCAGTCGGTTGGCCTCGGGGTAAAGCTGCATGCCGCCGACCGTCCGTCCCGCAACCAGCCAGTACAGCGATACCCAGGGATTGTAGCTCGCCACCCTGGTGGCGTCGCTGCCGGCACCCACTGGAATCCCCAACTCCAGCATCCGTTTGATGGGGGGAGCCTGGCCGGTAGCCTCGGTCCCGTAGCGCTCCCGGAAGTATTCACCCTGGAAGGCCATCCGGTCCTGGATGGCGATGCCGCCGCCGAGGGCCCGCACCCGCTCCAGGTTTGGCGGGGTGATGGTTTCGGCGTGATCGAAGAACCAGCGCAACCCCTGGAAGGGGATGTCGCGGTTCACCTGCTCGAATACGTCGAGGAAGCGCGAGATCGACTCGTTATAGGTGGCGTGGATGCGAAAGGGCCAGCGCTCGCGCGCCAGGAGTTGGACCACCTGCGCCAGTTCCTGTTCCATGAGCGGCGGCAGGTCGGGGCGCGGTTCCAGGAAGTCCTCGAAGTCGGCGGCGGAGAAGACCAGCATTTCGCCGGCGCCGTTGAGCCGGTAGAAATCGTCCCCCTTTCCGGGCGTGAGGGTCTGGACCCAGCGGGCAAAGTCCTCTTTTTCCCCCTCCGGGTGCTGGGTGAAAAGGTTGTAGGCGATGCGCAGGGTCAGTTCGCCCTCGGCCGCCAACTGCTCGATAACGCGGTAGTCCGTGGGATAATTTTGAAAACCGCCGCCGGCGTCGATGACGCTGGTAAGTCCCAGACGGTTCAGTTCCCTCATGAATTGGCGCGTGGAGTTGACCTGGTCCTCAAAGGGAAGCTTCGGTCCCAGGGCGAGGCTCGCGTACAGGATCATGGCGTTGGGCCTGGCAATCAGGAGGCCGGTCGGGTTCCCCGACTTGTCACGCTCGATCTCACCACCCGGCGGATCGGGGGTTTCCCGGGTGTAACCCAGAGCGTGCAGCGCCGCCTTGTTGACCATGGCCCGGTCGTAGAGGTGCAGCAGGAACACCGGGGTGTCTGGCGCCGCTTGGTTGATTTCCGCCAGGGTCGGCAGACGCTTTTCGGCAAACTGGAACTCGGTCCAGCCGCCGATCACCCGCACCCACTGGGGCGGCGGCGTGCGGCGCGCCTGGTCACGTAGCATGGCGAGCGCCTCCGCAAGGGAAGGGACACCGTCCCAGCGCAGTTCCATGTTGAAGTTGAGGCCGCCGCGGATCAGGTGCAGGTGGGAATCATTGAGGCCGGGAACGACGCGCCGGCCTTGGAGATCGATCTTCCGGGTCGCGCTAGCGGCGCTCTCTAGCAGTTCCTCTCCTCCCAGGGCCGTTACCCGTCCATCGGCCACCGCAAGGGCGGAGACCTGAGGCAGTTTTTCATCAAGAGTCGTTATGGCTCCGTTATGCAGGATCAGTTCGGGTGCCTTCATAGCGCTACCTCCGGTGCTTTCTTATTTCTTTCATGGTAAGACTTTTTTAATTTTAGTGCAATATGACGACCTTCCCGTCTCCCCCATCCCCACCCCGGCCCTTGAAAGGGAGGGGGCGTTTAGCCAGGTCGTTCCTGGTGGCAAGACGGGAAAAACAGTGACTACTTCTCAAGAGTTCGGTTGCCAAGGCAGCTCGCACTTCCGCTTGACCACAAAAAAGGCCCGCAAGCAACTGCGGGCCTTTAATCATCAGCTCTAGGTTCTGGTTCCACGATTGCTGGTTCGTGGTGCGGGACGGCGTACCCTTTCAATACCAGGAGCAGGCACTCTTACCGGCTCTTGAACCTCCAGTATTGCCCCGGGGAAGCATTCACTGTCTTTAGTCCGGTTCTCTCAGCCGGTTTCTTACCGTCGCGGATCAGTTGATAAATATCTGCCAGGACCGACGAGTTGTCGGAGATACGGAAATACCGCATGAGTCCAGTATTGACGTTGGTAGCATCAATGGTCTCAATGCCGTCAAACAGAAGGAGATTGGACCCTGAATCGCCGGCACGTGGGGAAATATGAAATTTGGTGGAGGCTAGGAGCGCCAAATCATTGGAGGAAGAATAGAGCGTGGTGCGATTGGCCGAAGTAGCCAACGCGGGTGCGAGGTCGCGTTTGAATAGATCGGAATCGATGTCGGGCGCGACCAGTATGACTTCGCGAAATACTTTTTTAAGTTCCGGTCGCTCAGAGATGAGATAGATGTATGCTTTGGCAAGCGCCCGGTTCCCCATGCTGTGACCGATCAGATAGATATTTTGGGCTTTGGTTTTTGCCGCCAGATCCTTCAGGAATTCCTTGAGGTCGGGCTGCGCCCATTCGACATCGGCTTCGTCGGCGGGGTAGGCAGCGCTGCGTCCTTTTGACGGCCAGCTGAAGAATATCGGCGCCCCCTCAAAACCAAGAGCATACTTCATCTGTGCCGTGCGCCGGGCCGCGTCTGCGAAAGTCACGTTGTATCCATGGACGAAAACAAAGGCGCTCTTTTTACTGGACTTCGCGATGGCCATGCCCAGTCGGCTGAGATAGTCATCGTATTCAAGCGGTAAAACCTTGCGCAAGACAGGTTGATTATCGGACTGCGGATTTACATCCGGGCCGGCACTCTTGCGCTCCTCCAGTGCAGCGGCTTTTTGCGGGCGTGGGATGCTTACCTCGCACGACCCATAGGAAAGCGTGCCTCGTTGACCTCCAAAAAATTTAGCTGTGCTGGCTTGTGAGGCGCGTGAGCGATCGGTGGCATAGTAGACTCGAACCATGGCAGAACTCTTTTTGAGCGACGCCATTTTGTCTTCTGTGCTTTTTTGTGCGGATTGCGCCGGTGAAATAACCTGTGCCGAGCTACGCGCTGGAGGTAGCCTTGTGTTAGCGCCTTGTGATGACGGCGTTACGGTTGGATTGCTGCATCCCGCGGCTGACAAAAATGAAGCCATGACCAGAGCCGCCAACATGCTGAACCTATTTACGCGAAGGATTTCCTGCAGCACCTTTCCCATGGTCAACCTCCCGCAGAACGATATGATCCACCGTATTATTTGTGACAGCAGCCTCTGTACCCTATTCAGTTGAGGATTCAGCCTAAGGTCCGCTCTTCCGCTTTTCAACTCCCATCCAGCACCTGCCGGACCTTGGCGGCCAAGTCGTTCATGGTGAACGGTTTCTGAATGAAATGCACCCCCTCGTCGATCACACCATGGTGCGCGATGATGTCGGAGGTGTATCCCGACATGAACAGGCGCTTGAGCCGCGGGTTGAGGCGCGTCAGACTCTCTGCCAATTCCCGGCCACTCATTTCGGGCATAACCACGTCGGTCAAAAGCAGGGCAATCTCCCCGGCATGCTCCCGGGCCAGGCGGAGGGCGTCGCCGGGCGAGTTGGCCGCAAGTACGGTGTAGCCCTGCCGAAGCAGAATCTTGGTCGCCATGGCTAGTACTGAAGGCTCGTCCTCGACCAGCAGGATGGTCTCGTTGCCCTGCTTGGGCGGCGGCGCCGCCGACTCGGGGACCGCGCCAGCGACCGCAGCCAGATGCCGGGGGAGGTAGATCGTGAAGGTCGTTCCCAGTCCCGCTTCGCTATAAACATTGATGAATCCGTCGTTTTGCTTGATGGCCCCGAATACTGTCGCAAGCCCCAGGCCGGTCCCTTTCCCGGCTCCCTTGGTGGTGAAGAACGGTTCGAAAATGTGGGGCAATGCTTCCTTTGCGATGCCACGGCCGTTATCGCTGACGGCGAGTTTCACGTACTCGCCAGGGATAAACCCGGCATTATGGGCGCGGTAGCTCTCATCAATGCTGCAGTTGTTGGTCTGGATGGTTATTTTACCGACCTCACCAATGGAGTCGCGGGAGTTGGAGCAGAGGTTGGCCAGGATCTGGTCCAGTTGGGACGGGTCGATCTTGCAGGGCCAGAGGTCATCCGCCGGCTGCCAATTGAGCTCTATGTTCTCGCCGATGATCCGCTTCAGCATGGTGAGCGTGCCGGCGATGGCCTGGTTCAGATCCAGCACCTTGGGGGCTACGGCCTGCCTGCGGGCAAAGGCCAGCAACTGTCGGGTGAGGTCGGCGGAGCGCTCGGCGGCCTTACGGATTTCCTCCAAGGCAGTATGTAGCGGTTGACCCGGCTCCAGGTCCATCAGGGCCAGATTCGCCTGCCCGATAATGACGCTTAGCATATTGTTGAAATCATGCGCGACGCCTCCCGCCAACCGGCCCACCGACTCCATCTTCTGGGCCTGGTGCAACTGGGCCTCGAGTTTGCTTTTTTCTCCCTCCGCCTGCTTAAGTTGCGAAATATCGACTATGACGGCCCGGCAGTCCTCGCGCGCTTCGGAGACCACCGCATCGACCTGTCCGAAGATTGGTGCTCCTTCGCGCAGGAACACGAGCTCGCAGGCGACCTGGGCCCCGCTGACAAAGATGTTTTCCAGGAAATCGTGGAATACCGGCTTGGCCTCGTCGGAGAGAAAGTCGTCCAAATTGCGGCCTAGCAACGAGGAACGCTGGACCCCCAAGAATTTGGCGCCGGTGATGTTGGCCGCCCGGATGACGCCACCGGGGTCCAGATTGAAGTAACCTACCGGAGCGAAGTCATAGAGATCGTTGTATTTTCCGAGCAGAGCCTCCATTTTCTGCCGTTCGTCCCTGATCCGTCGCAGTTCCTTATTTTGCGTCTCCAGCAGATCACGGCTGGACCTGAGATCGCTTTCCTGTCTCAGGCGCTGAGTGAATTCCCGCCAAAGCAAAAGGTACAGGATGGAGAGGAGGATAATGCCCAGCAGGTTTCCCACTAGCAGGAAATAGGAGTTCTGGCTGGAAAACCTCTTTTCCAGGATCGATCGCTTCCCGAGCAGTCGCTCCTCCATTTTAACGGCCCGGTCGATCTGTTCGCGCAGGGCTTCCATGGCTCTCCTGCCCTCGTCCGCCTTGATTCGGTCACTGGCCTCCTGGAACCCGAGAGCCGACCGCACCCTGATGGTCTCCTCCAAAAGCGCCAATTTGGTCTGTATGAGGGGTTCGATGCGCGCCAGTCGCTCTTGCTGGTCTTGGTTGTCCTTGGTGAGGCTGCGCAAGGTTGCCAAGTGGCTTTTCACGGTAAGCAGGGCGCTATTATAAGGCTCGAGATATTTCGGGTTGCCTGTGATGATGAACCCGCGTTGACCCGATTCCGCGTCTTTAAGGGAACTCAGCAGCCTGTTGAATTCAAGAATGACCAGGTAGGTATGCTTTTCCAGCCGGCTAGCCTCACTCGTGGCCCTCAGATTTCGGTAGGAGAACCACCCCATGCTCGCGGAACTGACCAGGGTGAGCGTGAAGGCCGCCAAAAGGACCAGGCGCCCCTTGGCGATGGCCGCCTTCTGGAGGGCGCCGAACCTCGGTCCGGCGCTTCGGAGCCCTGAAATAGACTGGGTAAGGTGTCGGAAAGAATATTTCCTTTGGCGCACAATCTGCCTCGATTAGGCTGAACTAGCCACAAACTCATTTGCCTCAGGGTCGGCGAACACCGAGGCCGCAGAAATCTCCCAAGTCGCTAAAGCCCTTGAAGTGCTTGGAGTCGCTTACCTCCCTGAGTAAACCTCAGTCCTTAGACTGCGGAAATTATATCATCCAGCGCTAGAATTAATAATGAACACAAGGTGTGGTGCGGTGCTGAAAAAAGCTGGCATCGTCACCTGTGGCACCCTGCTGAATGGTAGCAGATGGGGTGTTTGGCGAAATATCCAGCCTGGAGCGGCCGGAAAACAAAAGAAAGGAGAACATCATGAGTCAACGACTTGAAAATAAGCGAGCATTGGTAACCGGAGGCGGCCGTGGTATCGGAGCCGCCATAGTCAGGCGTCTGGCGAGCGAGGGTGCCGATGTCGCCCTGACCTATGTCGGCAACGAGGAGCAGGCGAACCAGACCGCACAAGCGGCGCGAGCCCTGGGCGTGAGAGCGCTGGCGATCCATGCCGACAGCGCCGATGCCTTTGCCGTGGCAGCAGCCGTGGAGCGCACCGTCAGCGAGTGGGGAGGAATCGACATTCTGGTCAACAACGCCGGCATTGCAGTCATCGGACCTCTGGAGGATTATCGCCTGGAAGATTTTGACCGTACCTTGGCAATTAACGTGCGAGCTGTCTTTGTCGCCACACAGGCCGCTGCCAGGCACATGAAGGAGGGCGGGCGCATCATAACCATCGGGAGTTGTAACGCCGAGCGCATCCCCTTTGCCGGAGGAGCGGTCTACGCCATGAGCAAGGCCGCGTTGGTGGGACTCGTCAAGGGATTGGCCCGGGATCTCGGTCCGCGCGGCATCACCATAAACAACGTGCAGCCAGGTCCCGTGGATACCGATATGAATCCCGCTACGAGCGACTTTGCCAAATCGCTCATTTCGCTCATGGCTTTGCCCCGCTATGGCAGCGGCGCAGAGATTGCCTCGCTGGTAGCCTACCTCGCCAGCCCCGAGGCGGCCTATGTGACAGGGGCGAGTCTAACCATAGACGGCGGATTCACCGCGTAAAAGTCCCCTTTCCCTTTTCACGTTCCCTCCCCTTCAAGGGGCAGGGGCACTGCCATTAAGTTAACGATCCAATCTGGCCTAAACTCTCCCCCCCCCTTGCGGGGGAGGGTCGGGGTGAGGGGGAAGGTGCCATTTTGAGGAGTTAGCAACGTCACCCTCCCCCCCGCCCCCTCCCGTCAAGGGAGGGGGAGCCTTAACTTAACGTCAGCCGGACAGGGTGGGGATGGGGGCAGGACAACAACCTTGCTGTTGCCGCTCGGCGAAATCCCTCACTGCTTTTGCTCCCCGCTGCCCGCTTTCAACTCCTTCTCCAGTTCCTGATTGCGCTCATCATTCTTGTTGAGCGTAGTGTCCACGCTCTTCCGGATCGCCTTTCCGTCATAACCGACAGCCGAAGCCCCTTCCAGCCCTTTGGTCTCCTGGCGACCCTGCGGCTTAGCCTCGCTTTGCGGCGGGCTGGCCGGGCTGCAACCGGCAAGGAGCAGGGCGATACTACACAACAACAAAATTTCCTTACCCATATTCCCCTGCCTTTCGAATTTGAATTTATAAGGTACCTGGAGCCTTCAGTGAGAGAGGGGGACAGTCCTCCCGGTACGGGGACGTCCCCTCCTAATACTGAGATCTCTTGGTCATGAAATCACTCCACCTGTGGCCGGTCCAGGTTTGAGGCGGGCCCTTGCGGATGGGGTCACGGTCAACTTCAGCCCACCCGTCGGATCTAAGGAAGGCAACGATCTTTTTTTCCTGAATCAGATTGTCGAGCTTATAGGCAGGAACAACTTTCTCTTCACCGTTAGCGAAAATAACCAACATATCGGCTTTCTCCGTAATTGCTACAGTCACTGAAACAGTCGCTCACCTCCCTGGAAAATAGCAGCAACGCTAACCTAAGTTTTCATATGCTACCTCTCCTGCCACCGAGACTCAATTTAATTTTGTTTAACCTGTTCGGCCCGGTGAAGTTGCCAACTCTTCAAAACACGGCCCTTCCCCCTCACCCCTCGCTCAACCCCGCCAGGGGGGGGTAGCCCCCATCCCCACCCTGTCCCTCCCCTTGAAAGGGAGGGGACGTGAAATGGAAGTGAACTTACTCTGAAGCGTGGAGGGGGGATCCGAACTCTACAGAATTGGCTGAAGTCGGCGTTTTTGTGAGTCCAGGCAAGTCCGAAAGTCCCCCGAAGGTGTATCTAACAGTTTTCACTCATATAAAATTGACCGGACCGCAGCTATATTCTACAATCATACAGTTCCATTGTGTCAATCTGTCATTATCGGGATGCTGTTCCTCCCCACACTCATAAGTTATCTGGAAAACAATGACGATTGCATCACGGGCACATGATTTTTTCAGCACAATTCGCGTCAGGCGCCTGCTGCTCTACAGCAGCCTCGGCGTCCTGACTGCACTGGTGCTCCTGGTTGCGCTCGTCGCGGCGCTGCCAACAATTATCTCCACCCGCCCGGGCCAGAACCTGGTCCGGCACTCACTGATAAAATCCCTGAAACGGCCGGTCAGCTGGGCGGACCTGACCGTGAGCTGGTCGAACGGCCTGGCCGTCAGAGGGCTCTCGCTCGGAAAGGGAGCGGCCCCGCTGCTGCAGGCGCAGATCGGGGATTTGCTCCTTGTGCCAAAAATGTCTTATCAGCACGAACGTCCGCGGGTGGATCTTTCACTGCGCGTGCACTCCGTTGCCGCCGAGCTTGCTCCCGGGCCGCCCCAACCGCCCAAGCCGTACCGGGAGCCCCTGGGTGCTCTTGCCGATGCGCTGCAGCAGTTCGAGGGGATGGACTGGAAGCTACCGATCGATCTCGGAGTGCAGGTAACGGTCGATCCGGTCCACCTCGCCTACCGTGACCCGCAGTCTGGACAAAAGCTCACTCTCAGTAACTGCTCGTTGCGCCTTGACCTGCCGTCTCTGGCGGATCAACCGATCGCCCTGGAGCTGCGTGGTGACCTGGACCTCGCCGGGCACCGTCTTGAGGCCCTCGCGTTCAAAGCAGACCTGAAGCATCTGGTGAGCGCCTCCCGTCACCTGCATCCGGCCGCGGCGCTTTTGGCAATCAACGCCAACATGCCGGGTACCTCTCTCTCCGTGCAGGGGGGGCTTCAGGAACCTGGCGGGGTCAGTGCCCGGGCCAGGCTGGACCTGCCGCGCGTCATGGCGCTTGCCGGCCCCTTTCTTCCGCCTGCACTCCCCTCCGTGCATGGAGAAGTAACGTTCGATCTGCAGGCCAAGGCCGACGCCGCCCATAACCTGCAGGCTGCTTTGGGTCTGGACGGCACGCGGATACTCCTTGAAGGAGGCCAATTGAAGCGGGGGCGGGTCGGCCCGCTGGAGCTTAAGGTGCGCCAGAAAATCTTCTCCGATCACCAGCGCCAGCAGGTGCGTTTCTCAGGCGGCAGCGCCACGATCGGCAGCCTGCTGCAGGCCGGCTGGGAGGCGAGCGTCGAGCGCCCCTCGGACAAGGACCGCGACCTGACGGCCCGGCTCGGCCCGGTGCGGGTTGACCTCCGGCAACTGCTGGCTCTGGCTACCCCGTTTTTGCCGCCGCAGTTCCCGGGAACCGAAGCGGCGGGGGAACTCTCATTGAACGAACTGCTGGTTCATCTGCACGGGCGCAAGAACCAGGGGGACCTCGCACTCTCCGGGCTCGGGCTCCAGCTCCCCCGGTTGCGGCTGGCGCTCTCCCAGGGGAAGCTCACCGCCGATGGGGTAGCGGTCGCTCTGGAAAAGGTGACCATACCGCTGAGCGCGTTGCAGCCGACCAAGGTTGATGCCGCGCTCTCCTATGGCGTGCACCGCCTTGCCCTGACCGGAGCCCAACCACTGGTTGCGGACCAACTGCAGGGCGGCCTGCGACTGTCGCTGAGCGACATGACAAAGGGGGCCTCACTACCGGGCAAGGCTGACGCCGCCCTGAGCTACTCCCTGCGCCGCTTTGCCATGACCGGTGCACAACCGCTGGTTGCGGACGAGCTGCAGGGCGGCCTGCGGCTGTTGCTGAGCGACATAAAAAAGGCGACCACCGGCAAGGGTGACGCCGCCCTGAGCTACACCCTGCGCCGCCTGACCGTGGCCGGCTCCCAACCCCTGGCCGTGGACGGGGTGCGCGGAGATCTGCAGCTCCTCCTGAAGGATCTCAACCTCAAAAGCGCCTCGCCGCGCAAGGTGTCCGCGAGCGGCGAGCTGAAACAGTCGCTCGATCTGAGCCGGGTGAACCTGGAGCGCAAGCTTTCCGTCGGGAACTTCCACCAGCAACTCGCGGCGGGCTTCCGGGCCAGGGAGTCCGGCGAGATCGAGCTGTCGCTCCCCCTATTCAAGCTTTCCGCCGCAGCCTTGCAGGGCGGGGCGGCCGGCAAGGAACTGAAACCCGTTTCCCTGTCGGCTGATCTCTCGGCCGCCGGGATTCGGCTCCCGGCCGGTAAAGGGGCTACTCCCTCCGTCGACCGCATCAACTGCACGGCGGTGGGCGGGGATTTCCTGAAGCTCGCGCTGATCGGGGGAGTCTCCGGTGCCTCCCCGCAACTCGCCAGCACGGACGGAACCCTCCAGGTTGACCTGGGGCGCCTCATTCCCGTGGCGGCGCCGCTACTCCCCAAGGGGGTCGCCGCCGAGGGGATCAGCACGCTTTCCTGGAAATTGGCGCTGCCGGTCGGGCAAAAGCCGCAGCCGCCTGAGAAGGATCCGCTGCGCTCGGCCAGGGCCTCGCTGGCACAGTTCGAGCGCGCCGATATTTCCCTTACTCTTGCCAACCGGGGGGTCGTCTATCCGCTTTCCGGCGGCACTATCCAGCTGGCTGATCTGCACAGCACGCAGCCGCTTCGGCTGCTTTTGCCGGGGAAGGGGGGAAACCTCACCTTTCAGGGCGGCTTCGGGTTTGCCGGTTTGCGGGGACTTCCCGGTTCGGCCGCGAGCCTGCCGGCGCAAACCGGTACCATCTCTTTGCAGGGAGTCCTGGCGAACTGGCAAAGCCTGCGGCTGCACCAGGAGCTGAAGCTGCAGCAGTTCGGGATCGTGCAGCAGGCCGACGCCAGTATCGGGCGCCTCGATACGCTGCTGGAGCGCAAGGAGGCGCTCAGCGCTGCCTTGCTGCTGCAGCGCTTGGACGCCACCCTGACTTCGGAGGTCTCAGCCCATTTCCCCGCCACTCCGACTGCGATCCCCGGCAGAGCAAAGCTCTCGGGAGATTGTCGCACCGGGGTGCGCCTCAATCTCAGTGCCGGACACGACCTCAGGCTGCGTGCCAGCGTCGTGACCCGCGACTTCGGTGCGCAGCTTCCCGACGGCAGCGCGCTCCAAGGGGTTTTTGCCGATCTGCTGGTCGACCGGACCTACGCCCTTTCCAAGGGGGCACCGGTCGGCTGGACCCCGCTCTCGAGTTCCCTGGTGCGCCCCGGCCCCGAGCCTTTCGGCGACCAGGGGGCGGCCGAGCTGGTGAACCGGGTGCGCGAGGACATGCGCGGCGAGGTGCGCGGCAGCCGCAGGTTCACGGTCCGCCGGGTAGTGAGCGGCGCCGGGAAGCCCGGCAGCACCCCGATCGAGCTCACCTCGCTGGAGGGCGACCTGCTCCTTACCCCGGAGAGAATCGGTTTAAGCTTCCTGCAGGCGGAGACCCTGGGGGGAACGGTACGGCTGCGCGGTTTGATCGATCTGAGACCCGAGGTGCCGGCCGTTTCCGCCGCCTGCTCCTTCTCGAACCTGGAAACCTACCTGCTGCTTCCGTCCGAAAGCCGCGCACAGACCCGCAAGCAGGGCCGGGACACCACGATCACCGGCGAGCTCACCCTCGACGCTCCGCTTTTGACCGGGGAGCGCGACCTTTTGGAGGGGATCCGGATGCAGGTAAATCTGCGCAAGGTCGGCGCCGACACCCTGGAGCGCGCTCTCTTCGGGCTCGACCCCTACGAGCGCAACGAGCAGATCGTGGCGCAGCGCAAGCTTTTGCGCCAGGGAACCCTGAAACGCCTGCGGGCCGGCACCCTGGACGGCTCCTTCAGTTTCGACGGGGACGTGATTGTGAGGGGGGTGAACGTCGCGCTCCCCAAAGTCGAGCGCATCCGGCTCTCCGAACTGCCGATCCAGAAGGAGCTTGCCAAGGCGGTTGCCGGGGTCGCCTCGGCGCGCAAAATGCTCGATCTGCTCCGGGCGGACACCTTGAACATCGACCCCAAGGGGGGGATCTCCCTGGGGAGGAGGGGACATGAATAATTCCAAGAAAATACTGGGGCGGCTTGCCGCCTTGCTGCTCATGGGTGGCTGCACGCTCGCCAAGGTCGACGTGAAGGTTGTCAGCGAGCGGACTTCGCTGGAAAACCAGGTTCTTGGCAGCTACAACGCCCTGAGCGAGGACCTGCTGCTGGTCGCCTCGGTGCGCGGGGTGTCGCGTACTGGCAAGGTCGCTGCCACACCGGTCCGCTCGCAGGAGCAGCAGGACGCCACGCGCGCCCTGGAAACGGTCGCCTTTCACGCCGATGACCTGGATAACTTCAAGCGCCTCGGGTGGGTCGGCGAGAACCGCGAGGGGCTCGTGACTCCATTTCCCCGGGATATACCGAAACAGCTCTCCCCCGAGCTGCAGGCCTTTGCCACCCTCTACAGTGAGGCCGAGTTCCGCCAGGTGTTAAGCGAGGTGAACCAGGCGCGCGAGGTCCTGATGCAGCGGGTGGTGCAGACCAATGAGAACTTCACCGCCAAGGATCTCCCGACCATCAGAAAGGTTTTCGCCAAGATCAACCGCGAAAACTCCGCGCCGGGCACCCGGGTGCAGGCGGACGACGGCTCCTGGAGCACCCCATGAGACGGACCGCTCTTTCCGGCATCTGCTCGGCCCTGCTTTTGGTGGGGGTCGCGACGGCCTGGGCCACTCCCCTGGGAGAGGAGCTGCTTGCCCCGGCGGCGCCGCGCCCTGCACCGCGCTCCCGCCCGGAAACTCCGCCGCGCCCCGCGATCTTTACCGCCCGGTCGCTGTTGTACGCCGCCCGGTCGGCGGACGGCCGCTGGCTCGCCACGGTGGAAAAGGGGGACAACGGCGACGAACTCTGGCTGCAGCCGGCGGGTAATTCCCGGGAACTGCCCCGTCTGCTCTGGGCAAGCCCGGTACGGCTGGCAGCGCCCGCCTTGAACCGGGACGGCAGCAAGGTAGCCTTCGTCGATGCGCGGGACGACGTCAAGGGGGACCTCTGGCTCCTCAACCTCGGCGCCGGTGCCAAGGAACCGCGCCGCCTCACCGGTCCCGAGTCGGCGGACGACGCACCGGTCTTCAGTACCGACGGCAAGACGCTGATCTATCAGCGGCAGCTGGCAGGGAAGGAGAGGCGCGAGCTGATGCGCCTGGATCTGGCTACCGGCACCTCCACAGTGCTGCCGGTTGGTATTGATGCGAGCTTTGCCGCGCCCGCCCCCGACGGGGTCAGTTGGGTGCTGGTCTCCGGCAAGGACGACCCCGGTGGCGACCTTTGGCTTTGGAACGAGCAAAGCGGCCTGCTGAAACAGCTCACCAGCGGCCCCGACCGGGACCTTTACCCGGCTTTCGCTCCGGATGGCACGATTCTCTTCACCCGCTTCGCGGCGGTCGCCGAGGGACAAACGGAAGGCGCCGCCGGCGGGGCGGCACAGATCTATCAACTTTTCCCCGCCAGGAGCGGCGCCAACGGTCTGCCCGCGGCTTTCCCGCTCACCTCCGGCACCCTGTCGGCGCTGGCGCCGATTCCGGTTGAGGACGGTTTTCTTTTCGTGGCCGGGGAGGAAAGCGGCGGTCAACTGCTCCGGCTCCCCCCCACCGGTGAGATCCCTGAGCGCGGGTCTGTCGCCGCCCAGTGGGAGTTGGCGCAGCTAATCATTGAGCGCCAACCTCCCGACCCGCCACATGCCAGGCTCGCAGCTCTCAGGGTGCTGGCCCGCGAGGAGGTCCCCACCAGGGAGGGGGCGCTGGCGGGAATCGCTCTGGGCGGACTCTACGAAAAGGGGGGCGACCCGGCCCGGGCGGTAGCGGCCTATGGCGCGGTTGTGGCGCGCTCGGGCGCCTTTCCCCACGAACGTGCGCTGGCCCAGATTGCGGGCCTGCGGGTGGTAGCGGCCCGGCGTCTGGCCACAGCTAATGAGGCCGCCGTGCGGCAGGAGATCCTGGATCGTGCCCGCCAGGAGATGGCGGCGGCTGCCGCTGCCGGCGGCGCAGATGCCGCCGCCCGTTCCCGGATCGATGCCTCCCGGCTCCTCTCCGACTTCGGCGCCGGAGCGCAGGATCAGCTTGCGGCGATAAGCCTTCTGGAGGGAGCGCTGGCAGACGCGGCGGTCGCCCGGCCGCTGCGGGCCGAGGCCGCCTACCGCAGGGGAGCCCTGCTCTCGCGGCTGGAAAGGGGCGAAGGGGCGCTGGGCGCCCTGGTGGCGGTGGTGCGCGATTACGGCGACCAGGAGGAATGGGCCGAGGCGGCGATTGCGGTCATCCTCGACCAGACCGCCAGCGGGGCGGGGGGAGTCGATACCGGCTACGCTGCCCTCGCCGAGCGCTACCGGACCAATCTGCCCCGCTTAGCCATGGGTGCCTGGAACCGGATCGGCGACCTTTCCTACCGTGCCGGCGAGTGGGCGCGTGCCAAGGACGCCTACCGTACCGTGCTGGAGAAGTTTGCGCCGCTCCCCACTCCGACCGCCGCGGCCCGCTTTGCCCTGGCCGAGGTACTTTACCGGGAAGAGCGCTACTTCGAGGCGACCGCGCTTTACGAAAAGGAGATGGCGGGCCAGGCCGAGGACGCGCCGCTCTACCACCTTGCCCGCGCCGCCTATATCCGGAAGACCCTGGCCGCCGGCGAAAACCTGTACCGAAGCGGAGAGGTTGCCGCCGCCCGGGCGCTTTTCCTCGACCTGATCCGCTACGACGGGCGCAGCGTCGAGGCCCATCGCGGCTACATCAAGTCGGTCGCTGCTCAGGGACAGGCGGGCGAGCTTTTGGCGCTCTACAACCGGCTGCTGCAGAAATACCCGGATGATCCGGTGCTTCTTTACGGCTCGGGGCTTACCGAGAGCTACCTGCCGGGAAAAGAGCACCTGGCCGCCGCGGACGCGCGCATCGCCCGGGCCGCCGAACGGATGCCCGAATCGGAATATCCCCCCCAGACCCGCGGCTACCTGGCCGAAGTCATGGAGACCGTCCACGGCGAGCGGGGAGGTCTGGAGCGGGCGATGCAGTTCTACCGCCGCGCCTGGCTCTTGAACCGGGCCCGGGAAAACCCGGAGAACCGCGCCAACCTCGACCTCAACATCGGTAACGTCGCCTTCCTCCTTGGGGGAAACGCCACGGCCTGGAGCCACTATAGCAGCCGGCTCGCGTCCAGGGTCCCCTTCGACAACCCGGAGACCGAACTGATCTTCCAGGAGCGCTACGGGGCGGTCGCGTTCCAGATGCGGGAGAAGGAGGGAGCGATCGCCGGGTACACCCGGGCACAGGCGCTCACCGAGGGGAGGCTCGACCCGTCGCGCCCGCTGGAGCTGTTTAATCGCCTGGCCCGCCGGGTCGTGGAGCGCCTCTTCTCCGGGAAGGACCTGAGCCGGGAGGCCCGGAAAGCCCTGGGCGAGCAGCAGGAGATCAGCGCCGCCCTGGAGCGGCTGGGAAGTTCCGTGCCGGAAGCCCCGCCCTCCGGCGGGTGGGACAGTTTTGCCAAGGCGCTCAGGACGCTCCTGGAGCGTGAGCGCGTCCTTTTGACCGGTGCCGGCTCCTGGAACAAGGAGGCTAACGCGCTCCACGGGGTCGAGCTGCAGACTCTGCTCCAGGGGGTGGAAAAGGGTTTGGCGGATGTGCCGCGCCTGGTGGAAACCGCCGCCGAGCTGCATGACCGGCTGGGGCTTGCCTTGCTGGAAGCGGATCGCTTCGCTTTGGCCAGGGCCCAGTTCGACGCCGCCTTCCGGCTCAACCAGGGACTCGGCCGCAATGGCAACCTGGCGGTGAACCGGCGCTCGGCAAGTATCGCTGCCTACCGCGAGGCGCAGGGCGCTTCCGGAGCGGAGCGGACCGCTCTGCTGGTCGCAGCGCGCGACGGCTTCCGCGATACCCTCACCCTGATTGACAAGTACCCGCCAACCAAAAAGGAAGCGGCGCGCGAGGGGGGGGGCCTGATTAACATCGAGACTACCGTGGCGCTGGATAAGGGGACTGCCACCCAGGCGGCTTTCGGCTTTTCCCCCGACCAGGAGCGCCGTCTGGCCGAGACGTATCTGGCGCGGATCCTTTCTGAACTGGGCGAGCCGGCGGCAGCCGCAGGTCTACTCAAGGGGCAGCTGGGGCGCTACCCGAAGGACGAGGGCAAGATCGCCCCGGGGGATCTTTACGGCGTCGGTCTCCTGTCTCATCGCATTGCGCACGTGGAGTACTCCTTGGGCGAGCGTGCCGCGGCCGCGGCAGGTTTTCACCGCTCGACCCTGCTCTCGCTTCAGGCGGGAAACCCGGTGAGCGCCCTGCTCAACCTGGTCAACTGGGGTGAGCTCTTACCCGAGGCTCCCACGGCGCAGGATATCGCGCAATTCCTGAAGGTCGAGGCGGCTGCGGCGCAGCTCGCGGCAGGCTACCGGGAGACCCTTCCGCCACTCACCCTGGCGCGTTACCACAACGACCTGGGGGCGATTCTCGCCCGACTGGGCGGCACGCAGCCCGTTGACGGCACCAGGCAGGCGCTGCTGTTCCAGGCCGTCAGGAACCTGGATCAGGCGCTCGCGGCAGCGCCGGTGGGAGCAGGGGAAGGGGGGCGCGCCAAAGGGGAGCTGCGGGCGGCGGTACAGCTGAACCGCGGCGCGCTGTTGGAGGCTTTGGAGCTGCCGGCTGCGGCGCAAGCCGCGCGCCAGGCCGCGCTTCGAGAGGCCACCTCGATCCGCGCGGAGGGCTATGCCTGGCGGGCGCAAGCGGCACTGGGGGATTTTGCGGCCGCGTTGCGGTTTTTGGAGCAGCTTTCGCCGGCAGAATATGATGCCACCCGGGGAGATATCCAGGAGCGCTTTGCCCCACGTCTGGAGCAGTTGGCGGCCAAGGATGCCGAGGGGGCTTTCGCCCTGTTGGAGCGGCTGAGCGAGCTGGAGCGGGTCCAGATCCTGGGGCGCAGCGTCCTTGGGCTGGATGACCCGGTCACCAGGTCGCAGCTCTCCGCGGCGGCGCCGCACCTGGCGGAGCTGGACCGCCTGCGCGCCAAGCTGGCCGGTGCGGCCGCGGCCGACAAGGAGTACCTGAACCTGCGCCTGCGCCAAGAGCAGAGCCTGGTCGACGATCTGCTGGGCAAAGAGCTGGAGCGGCTTCCCGCTGGTTACCGGCAAGGGGGCGGGGGTGTCGTGCGGCTTGCGGCGAGTGCGGCGGCGCTGCGCGAAGCGGCTGGGGGGCACGCTGGAGCGAACGCTGGGGGGAACGCTGCAGCGCTGCGCGAAGCTGCTGCAGGATCGGTCGGATCGGACCGATCGCGCGAATCAACTGCGGGCGGCAGCGCTGAAAAGCAGGCAGGCAGCAGCACTGCAGGCAGTAACACCGCAGGCGGGTCGCCGCCGGACCCAACGGCCCTTAGCCTGCGCTTGAACACAGTGCAGTCCGCTTACCACAAGGACTGCGCCGCCGGCAAGGGGGGACGCTTTTGCCGGTTCCTGACCCCGCTGCCGGTCGAGGCGATCGACGTCCTGGAAAAACTCCCCAACCGGACCCTGCTCCGCTTCACCCCGCTGGACGACCGGCGCTGGCTCCTCTTCACCTTGGGCGGCAAGGCGGGTATCCGGGCCGAAATGCTGGAACGACCTGCCCTGGAGGCGAGGCTCAATGCTACGCCGCAGCTGCTGGCGGCCTTCGAAGAGCCCGGCCAGTTCGCCGCGGCTCCGGTTGCCAGCTGGGGGCTCAGCGCCACTCAGCTGCTGCGCTCGGTTGATGAGCGCCGCCCCTTCCGGCGCCAGGTGCTCGATCCCTCCGGGTGGTGGCCTGCCGGGGCACCCTTCGCGAAACTCCCGGCGGACCTGGCTGCCGACCGGCTTCCCTTTGCCCATACCGTCGTCCTGCCGGGACGTGCCGGACTGCTACCCCAGGTGCCGTCCGAGCCGGGCCGCGGGGAAAGCGCGGCCCCGCTTTGGGAGGGTGCGGGGGGCGAACGCCGCCCCCTGTACGATTTTGCCTCGGCGGGGGGCGTATCCCTGGTGCTGGCCCCGCGGGCCGGAACCAATCAGGCCTACAACCTCGGCCAACTGCTCTCGCTCTTAGGCGTCCCCTCCGTGCTGCTAGCGGACCGCTCGGCACAGGGACCGGTCCCCTTTGTGGCAACTTATGCCACCGGCTCGGCGGGAGCCGCCCGGGCGAATCTTCCTCCCGGCTGGCTCCTGCTGGGCGACTGGGGGCCGGACGCCGCCGAGGCTGCCAAGCTGGGAAAGAAGCAGTTCACCGACTTCGCCAAGGCCGGGGTCCAGGCCCATAACGAAAAACGCTACCCGGAGGCACTGGCACAGTTCGAGAACGCCCTGGCCATTGCCGAAGAGAATGCCGATCTCGCCAAGCAGCGCTCCACCCTGCAGCGCTATGCTCGGGAGAGCGCCTACGCCGCCGGTAACACCCCCGCGGCGCTCACCCATGCCGCCGCGTTGTTGCAGCTGATCGCCAAGGAAAAGCCATATTCCGCCGATCATGCCGATGCCTATCTCCGGCTCGGTCTGCTGCAGGGGAGGGCCGAGCAGTTCGCCGCGGCCGCCGCGTCACTGAAGGAGGGGGTCGCCATCTTCGCCGACCTGGGGCTTGCCAAGGAGCAGGCCTCCGCCCTGGCCGATTTTGGGGTGGTGATGGAAAACGCAGTCGACTACCCGACGGCACGCTCCCTCTTCGAGGAATCCGCCGGTATCCGCCGCACCCTGAAGGACGAGCTACCCCTGGCCGAGCAGTACCGGAACTTGGGAAGGATTTACGACCTACGGCTGAACCAGTATGCCGCGGCAGAGCGCTACTACGCCCAGGCGGGTGAGATCTACGCCAAGTCGGGGCAGGGTGGGCCGGAGGCGGAAACCCTGCTGGAGCGGGGTCGCTGCCAGCGCCTTTTGGGAAATTTCCCGGCGGCCGACGCGCTTTACCGCCAGGCGCTTGCCAAGGTTGCCGACCAGGAGCAGTTGCGCACCCGGATGCGGATAATTCTGGAACAGGCCAATAACGCCTGGTTCCAGGGGCGCTACCAGGAAGCCTTCGACCTGCGCGAGCAGGTGGAAAAGAACGCGCTGCGGGAAAACTGGCCCCTGGAGCAGGTGATGGCCAAGAACACCGGCGGCCTGATCTGGTGGACCCTGGGGGACAACCGGCGCTCCCTGCAGGAATTGCGCGAAGCCCTCTCCCGGGCAGAAAAGCTCGAGGTGCGGCAGGACGAAGTGGCGACGACGCTGAACAACATCGGCCTGGTGCAGCGCGAAAACGGCGATTACCCGGGAGCGCTCGCCACTCTGGACCGGGCGCTCTCCATCGACCGTAAGCTCGGTTCGCGCTGGGCCATGGCCTACGACCTGCGCAATCAGGCCCAGACCCGGCTCAAGATGGGGGATCCGGTGGCTGCGGTGCAGCTTTTGACCGAGGCCGCTGGCATGGCCAAGGAGATCGGTGACCGGGTCAACCAGTCCAAGATCTACCTGGCACGCGGCGACGCGGAAAGCGCCTTGAAAAACGCGCCGGCGGCCGGCGAGAGCTACCGCCTGGCGCTGGAGGCGGCCGACGCGATGCTGCTCCCCGAGGTGCGCTGGCGCGCCCTGTACGGACTCGCCCGCCTGCAGCAGGGCTCCGGCGACAGCGCCGCCGCGGTGGCTTCCTACACCAAAGCCATTGAAACGGTCGAAGGACTGCGGGCGGAGATCCGGCTGGATCAGCTGAAGGACGGCTTCCTGGCCAACAAAATGGACCTCTACGCCGGCATAGTGGGGCTCCTGGTGGACCTGAAGCGGGGCGACGAGGCCTTTGCTGTCGCGGAGCGCTCGCGGGCCCGCAACCTGATCGACATCCTCGGCCGCCAGCGGCTCTCCCTGAACGGGGCCGCCGACCAGGAGCTTTACGACCGCCAGAACCGGCTCAAGGAACAGATCCAGGAGCAGGAGGCGCTCGCGGCCCAGGCGGCGAAGCCTCAGGAGAAGGTGCTCTACACCAAGGCCCTGGAAAAGCTGCACGCCGATTACCAGGACCTGTTGCTGGACATCGAGCGCAAGCGTCCCGAACTGCTGGCACTGGTCAAGGTCAATCCGGTGAGCATCGCGGAGGTCCAGGGGGAACTGGAGCCCGGCGTGGTGCTCTTATCCTATTACCAGTTGCCGGACCGGCTCCTTTGCTGGAGGCTGGAGCGCGAGCGGACCAAGCTCTTCATCCTGCCGGCGCCCGAGCGCGAACTTGCCCAGAGCATCACCAGTTATCTGCGCATGCTGCAAAACCTCGAGCCTTTGGAGCAAAGCTCACGCGAGCTCTATGACAAGCTGCTGGCCCAGCCTCTGGCGGGGCTTGGCGAGGTGAAGGCGCTCGGCATCATCCCCAACGGCTCGCTGCACTATCTATCCTTCGCCACCCTGAGTGACGGCCGCGACTTCGTGGTGGACCGTCAGCAGCTCTTCTATCTCCCGGCCGCCTCGGTGCTGCGCTACACCCTCTCCCGGCGCCAGGCCGGCAAGAAGCTCAAGGTGCTGGCTATCGGCAATCCCGATCTGGGGGACCGCTCCCTCGATCTCCCCTTTGCCGAGCGGGAGGCCGGCACTCTGCGCTGGAATTACCCGGAAGTCACCACCCTCACCCGGGAGCGGGCCACGGAAAGCTGGGTGCGCGAGCATATCAGCGAGTTTGGTATTATCCACCTCGCCTCACACGGCGAGTTCGACCCGATCAACCCGCTTTTCTCGGCGATTCGGCTGACGCCGGACCGGAAGTCCGACGGCAAGCTGCAGGCCGATGAGATCTTCGGACTGAAGATCAACGCGGACCTGGTGGTGCTGAGCGCCTGCCAGACCGGGTTGGGCGACATCCGGGGAGGTGACGACGTGGTCGGGATGAACCGGGCCTTCATCTTTGCCGGCACCCATTCCCTCATGTCGAGCCTCTGGCGGGTGAGCGATGTCTCCACCGCCATCATGATGAAACAGTTTTATCGCGAATACACCCGGGGCGACAAGGCCGGGAGCCTGCGTAAGGCGATGCTGCATGTGAAGAACCGTTACCCGCACCCTGGATACTGGGGGGCGTTCGTACTGACTGGAGATTATCAGTAATTTGGCGGTCAAGGGATACCCTTACGGGTATCCTTGTGAGGTATAAGGGCTTGGTGCTGTTTGGGCCCCCCCTGTGGGAACAGGGGGGAAGGCTCGCGTAGCGAGACAGGGGGGGCTTTAGCCTGGGCGAATCACCCCCCTGCCTCTCTGCGTTCGGCTTCCCCCCTATTACATAGGGGGGACAAAGCACGGCCCCGGTACTCGATTTCTAAGTTAACGGTGGCACCCGCAAGGGATGGCCCCCACAAAAACGTTGCAACTGCAACCAGCAAACTGCAAAATCGATCAGAGAAGTAATAACAAGGAGGTTAGGATATGCGCAGAACAGTCGTGTCAACGCTGGTCCTGCTGCTGGCTTTTGCCAGTACGGCGGCACTGGCCCTGGACAAACGCTGGGTCTCCAGCGACGGGACGACCCTGAAGAGTGAGGCGTCGATTTCCTCGGAGGATGTGGCGCCGCTTCCGGTCGGCGCAGAGTTGTCGGTGCTGGAGGATGGCGGTCGCTGGATCAAGGTCCAGACCGCCGATGGCAAGAATGGATGGGTCTATGCCGGCCGCGTTTCCGATGCGGCCCCCTCTGCCGAGGTTTCCGGCGGCGATAGCGGCCTGCTGGGCGGCGCCATGCAAAATAGCCAGATCGAGACGGCCAAGTCCGACAGCGCCCGCAGTATCAGAGGGCTCTCTCCCGCGGTCGCCGAATATGCCAAGCAGCGCGGCACACCTGAAGTCTTTAAGAAGGAACTGGACAAGGTGCTGGCGCGAAAGGTAAGTGCGAAAGAACTCAAGACTTTCCTTAAGGAAGGGGAAATCGGCGAATATGCGCCCTAGGGGGACGAAAATGAGACAGATATGCAGCATCGCGCTGCTTTTGACGCTTTTTGGCAGCGCCACGGCCCAGGCCGGTTTATTGGACAATCTGCAACGGCTTACCGATCCCAACTCGAAGGAGCGGAAAATATTTTCCGGCGCCACCCAGGTGGTTTCCAGCGCCAAGGATATGGACTATCCCACCGAGCGCGCCGTCGGCGAGTCGCTTGCTCTGGAGGGCCTGCAGCGCTTCGGCAAGCCGGTCAACAACGAGTCCCTGCAGCAGTACGTGAACCTGGTTGGCGACGCGCTGGCGGCCAACAGCAAGCGTCCCACCATTCCCTACCAGTTTGCCGTCCTCGACTGCCCGGTGCAGAATGCCTTTTCCGTTCCGGGCGGGGTGATCTTCATCAGTCGGGAACTCCTCAGCATCCTTGAGAACGAGTCGGAACTCGCCGCAGTCCTTGCCCACGAAGTGGGGCACGTGGCCGGCAAGCACGCCCTCAAAAGTATCCGCCGCGCCCAGTTCCTCCAGGGAGTCGGCACCATCACCGCCGCAAACATGAAAGGAGCCAACGGCAAGCAGTTCGAAAGCATGGTGGGGGACCTGCAGTCGGTCGTGTTCGACAAAGGGTTGGACCAGAGCATGGAATTCGAGGCGGACGCCTCGGCCATGGAGACCGCGTACCGCACCGGCTACGACCCGCGGGGCATGATCAATGTACTGAAGAAAATGCAAAAGGTGGAAGCTTCCAGCGTCAAGAAGGGATCGTGGTTCTCGACTCATCCGCCGCTGAACGAGCGGATAGCAAAGCTGGAGGTAGAGCTTAAGAAGTACCCGAATGCCGCGGCGCTTGCCAAGGTCCCCGATCGTTTCGCCAAGCGGGTTAAGTTAACTAAGAAGTAACTTCGGGCCAGGTGCGGAGGCAACTCGGGATGGCCCGTAGGTTTTTCCTTTTCAAGGCACTAGTCCGGCGCCCTCTCCCGCAAGGGAGAGGGCCACAAGAACCGCTCGGGAAATCCTACCTCATATCACCCTCCCGGTCCCCGAACCTGCGGATTCCCGGACCCTTCTTGTTGTTGATTTGCCCCGCACGATTTGATAAAATGGAATAGTAAAAGGGAGGCGTTTTATATGAGATGCACCTATAAAGATGACTTCAAAGTTGACTATTCCGGGTCTCTGCATATCTCAAAAGGGGATGGCGTGGATCTTGTTGTAAAAGAAGGTTTGATACCGACTGACATTAGAAGTAACTCAACTTTCGCAGCAGCATTTTCAGCCCCAACCAGCTGAAATGTCACCGGTTTAATGGGTTGTTAAGGCCGAAAGTAGCATCCTTGCCTTGAAAGGTAATGGCAATTCCGCCACAAACTGCTCAAC
>Ga0209123_1000828_pt1 | contig 35598 bp, 34 predicted proteins | sample BarGraIncu00431A_FD_184500 | JGI IMG/M metagenome (GOLD analysis project Ga0209123, IMG submission 184500) | Arctic peat soil microbial communities from Barrow, Alaska, USA - Barrow Graham LP Incubations 004-31A (SPAdes) (version 2) | ecosystem: Environmental > Terrestrial > Soil > Wetlands >... | reverse complement strand
AATCTCCGTTCGACTTGCATGTGTTAGGCACGCCGCCAGCGTTCGTCCTGAGCCAGGATCAAACTCTCCATAAAAGCAGGCACACGACGCTTCAGCGACAATGTGATCGCTTTATTCGATGCGTTAGCAGTCGAACATCCTTATCACAGAGCAGCTTAACATTATATGCGAAAACTTTATATTTAGAGAACCTTGATGGCTCTTTAAAAAACTTGTTTTTGTTGGTACAGCTTGCACTGCCCAACGTGTTTGTACTCAAACGAGTACCGCACATCTGGCTTTTTTTAACCTTACTTACATTGTTTAGTTTTCAAAGAACACCCAATCACCTTTCAGCGACTGTTCCACCGCTTGTTACAGTGGATGTTCATTATAATATGTTAATATATTTATGTCAACATATTATTTTTAGCATTTATCGCCAATCTCGCTGACAACTTACTGATTGTACCATGGTTATTATTGTTATGTCAATAATATTTTTACATCCTATCTTCTTTCGAAAAACAATGAGCACTTTAACCGGCAACCACCTATCCTCCCAGCTCGTTTCCAAGCAAGTCCTTTTGGGGTATAAGGAGCTTAGATGCTAAGATCCTTCGAGCTCTCGACCCTCGCCTTGGCAAATGGAGCTGGAAACAGGACTTGAACCTGCGGCCTTTTGATTCGTAGTCAAACGCTCTATCCAGCTGGGCTACGGAGTCAATTTCACCTACTAAGCGTTCCTTTATATTTTTTACTACCGATCATTTCAGTCCCGATCATCTCGTGATAATAACACTGTTAACTAGGAAATTGGGGACATCTCCGTATTAGCTATACTGTCAAAAGATAGTATACAATTTCTGCCGGACCGTTTGCCTTGGTACATAACTACATCGGCTTTATGAATAATACTAGCGACAGTGTCATCATTCTTAACAACAGAAACACCTAATGTTAATGTTACCGATAAGGCTTCTTTTTCATAAACATATCTGCGCTTTCCCACTTTCTTACTGATGCGTTCAGCAAGTTCCATTGCATCTTTCACATTTGCACCTGGCAACAATATGAGAAATTCATCCCCTCCCCATCGTGCAACGGTATCATACGCCCTGATAGATTTCCTGAGATCTTCAGATACCGACTTCAGCAAGCAGTCTCCACCAGCATGCCCATACTTGTCATTAATTCCTTTGAATAAATCAATGTCGGCAATGATCAATGCAAACTCCGAACCGTTTTTTTTGTACTGCTCATACTCTTCTTGAATTTTCTGTTCCATATGTCGACGGTTATAAAGTTCTGTCAAACTATCTGTTCTTGACGTCAAATCCAGTTGCTGATTCAACGCCTCTAACCGTTCGTGAGCTATCTTCAGCTTGTTGTTTACATCACGTTGATTTTCTTGTTGTTGCTGGTGTTTGGTCAGTTCAATGGCTATAGCGATTAAATAATAAGTAAAAAAAATCAGTATGGTACTCAAGACTATGGGAATAAGTGTGGATAACAGATAGATTCCTTGTACGCTATAGAACGCGAGTAATATGAATGATAAAACTGGAAATAACGTAAAACTGGGATGTTGTTGGTTTATGATTCTAATAATATCCTTAATACGGGGCGCTGCATATTTCCTTATTACCGGTAAGAATAATATTTCCAAAAAAAGGCCTACTAAAACAAAAACATCTGGTATCGTCGGAAATAGCAATCGGTCTATATGTATAAAAATAAGATATATAAACTGTGTAATAGAATAAATCAAGAAAAAAGCGAAAACTCTAGCGTGAAGTGTTTCCTTAAAAATCAGCGCACAAGGGACCAAATACAATGGGCCCGTTATGAAGCCCCATAATAAAAAATGGGGTACTAATGAATCCAACAGAATGCGCAAGGAGTATACAGTAATCCATGTGGCAATAAAGGCTATGGCTTGAAAACTAAAAGAGCACTTTGATCTTGGAGTTAAGAAAATATATAAAAGCAAAATATTCGTAGTTAGGAACATAATATCCGTTAAATATTGTACAATTATTGCAGAGCCTTGCATATTACCTCCAAAATTGTTATATCTTGTTTAACTATAGCATTACAAGAACCATTGTGCAATTGCTTTTCCAGTAACTTGTCATGGACGTAAGAGACCAACCTAAACGATTAACTTCTTATTAGGTAATACATGCTGCACCTAACCTCATCGACTTGATACTCAGTGTTAATTACATATACACATTCCCGAATTTTAAGAGGTTCCCTTTCATTTATCCTTAGTCACTCCTCGTGCGCAGTTACTGCTGCATCAACTTTTGCCACGCTTCTCGCGAGCCCGGTGTCAAGCCGACCTATGAATGACGTGAAAGCTTCGGTGGCATCAACTCCCAGACGATCAGATAATACTAGGACCCACCAGAGGCACTCCGCAAGCTTGTCCTTGAGGTCGGTGTGTACATCTCCGTCGTATACCCATCTTCCCTCAGCGGCCATGACCAGACGGCCGAGGGCACCGACGTCGGTAGTAAAAGCAAGCATGTCCTCTTCAGTAGTCCATACGTTCTCATGATTGTCTGCTTCAAGTTGTTGGTAAAGCTTACGTACGCGCACGGCGCGCTCAGTGGCCGCGGTGAAAGATCCATGGTTTGTTAAAAGATTTATCATTTCTTTTTATATTGTCATCATATCCATCAAATCGTGGGTTCTGGTGCAAAAGCCTTATTGGCTAAGTCCTTATATTGTTTAGTCACTGGAACATACCCTATGTACTTGCCACAACTGCCACAGATCCCCTTGATCCCGATCTTACCATCTTTCATTTCTTTCCACTCATAGATGTTTTCTTCTATAGGAAGGTTACATTTCTTGCAAGTGTGAATGTTAATCATTGTTCTTTGAAATTCTTGATTAACGGTTAAGTTCTGCCTTTCTTTTATCGCTGTTAAATATATTCCGTTCACTAAATCAATATAAGGTTTAGACTTTGGGGCGTAATCAATAAATTGGTTACACTTTGGACAATGACATGCTATATGTTTCATGCCATTAGAAAAAATTTGCCATCTGTATAACATCTTACTTTCTTCAACATCGCAATGAGTAAATATTTTCATATTTCTTTTACCGTCCTTATAATATATTTTAACTACAACATTTACAAATATCTGTAGTAAACTCTTCTGATTCACCAATTTTATCTGTTATCGTACCCTTGCCCTATACTTGGGGCCATCGGTCAATGATATCTGTTATTTCGCACCCGATTTTTACAAATGTATATGATAACAATAGAGAGTCTTTTTAGCTATATAAAGGTCCCTCTATTTCATCAATAATCTGGCTAATATTATTGGGATTTATCATTTTTTTCAACTCGTCGATATGATAGTATTCTTCATTTGCTGGTTTATCTTCAAATCTAACCCATACTATTTCACCAAAATCAATTTGCATGATTGTAGCTTTATGCTTCTTGTCATTGAAATATAATATTATTTCTCGTCCTACTTTTAGAATTAACATAACATAGCCCCTTGTCCCAATACTTCAAATTATCATAGACTTATTAGACAAACTGTACACCTTTTCCCGGACATTTCGAAATCCGGGGATTGCTTTTTCATAGCAAAAGAGCCATCACACTAATTTCTTAGTGCGCTGGACTCTCATTTAGAATTTTTACCGATCTAAAATTTTGTTACAAAACCCAAGGAAACACCATGGGCGTTATAAGAAGGGTTATGTGTTTTAAAACCATCAGAAACATGCATTACCATGTACCCAATATTCATGGAAGAGTTCTGGTTGAATTTGTAAATGAATTCAGGTCCGATCCGCCACATAAAATTGAAATCTCTGCCTCCGGCTGGAAATATTTTATCATATACGATAAATCCGCTACTCATATCTATCACCGCAGATAGCTTACCAGAGTGGTATTTTTCGTTGCGAACCATGTAAATTGGCCCGATTCCGACTGCTGAACTGTCTTGCTGGTAATTTGTATTCTTTAAAACTATATTTCCATAGGCTCGAGTGACAGTAATACCTCGATATACAGACCGATTTTTTGTTTCCGAAATTTTCCCAAGTATATGTAATGATACAGTATCAAGCTTACGATTATTCGAGAATGGAGTAAAGTAGTCCCAGTCCAGCTCAAGCTTGGAGTCGGCTGCATAGCAATAGGACTTTCCCGGCAGGAACATTAGTAAAAAAATTACTACACAAATGAATCTACGCACAATACGACACTCCTCTGATGAGTTTTTTTGCAAAGACAGATATTAATGATATTCTATATGTCGAATTATTTTCCCTGCACATTATCAAGTTCAATTACACGGCATAACTCCAGTAAAGCCCCTCCTACATCAAACAAAAGGGGCCTTACTGGCTTTATAAAAAAGCATGTTCATTGCTGCCAAATTATTCAATATTAATAGAATCCAAAACGGCTCGAACTGTTTTGGCACAATGCTTTAGATTATTAACTTCTTCTTGCGGCAAGTTCAAAGGTAGTCTTTTTTCAATACCATTTTTGCCGATAACACAAGGAATACTGAGGGATACTTTTTCAGTAATGCCATATTCACCTTCAAGAGTAACAGAAACTGGTCCCACAAAACGTTCATTATACATAACGGCTTTGGCAAGACGAACAGCGCCCATGGCAATACCCGTGTTAGTCCAGCCTTTGCCATTTAGTACATCATAAGCAACTTGTACAACTTGTTTACCTATAGCTTCTTTATTAAGTGCTGTTTCATTGCCGAAATATTGATCCAATTGGTTTGCTGGTATGCCACCTATATTTATCATGCTCCACGCCGGAAAAGCAGAGTTTCCATGTTCACCTAGCATAAAAGCTTGTACACTGGTAGGTGCTACATGATAACGATCTGCAATGATTCGTTTTAATCGAGATGTTTCAAGCGTTGTACCTGTGCCAAATAATTTCCCTTTCGGATAACCAAAGTAATTTGCAGCATAATAAGTCGTAATATCAAGAGGATTGGTAATAAATATTATTATGGCCTCTTTAGTGTATTTAACAATTTGACTCATAACATCTTTAACCGTTTCGGTGTTTCGGCCAGCCAAAACAAGACGATCCAAATTCTCTCCAGGCATGATACTAGGCCCCGCACACATAATTATTACCTTAGCATCAGCACAGTCTTCATAGGTGCCTTTATGTACGTTAATGTTCGCATTATAGTCAAAAGGAGTAGCATGATCAACGTCTAATGCTTCACCAATCGCTCTTCCTTCTTCAATATCAATCAAAGCTATTTCCGATGCAATTTGATGAGCGACGGCAGTTGTCAAAACTTGAGCCCCGACATGTCCTACACCAATAATTACTAGTTTGTTAGTTATAGCTGTCATATATATTCCCCCATTAATTATTATAGAAATTCCACGTGAAAACTATTTATAGGCAAATCATTACTTTCTAAAGTATTTTTCCCTGACTACAATATAATCTTACCACTACGCCCATCTAATTTCCAGGAAATTATCCATTATTACCTTATTTATGTCATAATGATCCTCGTCATAGTTTTTTAGTGTATAGACTAGACGATAGGGACAGGTTGCTTGTCCCTATCCCTAGATAGAACCAGTTTTTATTCATAATACTCATTTCCGTCAAAGATCTGGCCACCTATATTGAGGTTATCTGTAAATTGCCATATCTTTGCGCTCGAAATGTCATTGGAATTACCCCATTGTGCATTCCATATGGGGATGCCGCATAGTTGGGAAGTATCAATTACACCAGTCAACCACGAATATGATGCGTAAATCCCTACATTTTGATATCCGGTTTGATTTAATGCACAAATAAATATAGCACACATGTCCGTAATGGTTTGGCTATCTGGCATACCATTACGTTCCTTATACCCGTCTGCATCTTCCATGTCAAACCAAATACCTGATTTCGGATTTACACCATATTCTTGTAAAATTTCCTGTACAAACTGTGCTTCATTTTTAGTCGCTTCAACATCAAGAGCATAGCTATAATAGTACACACCGATTTCAAGTCCAGCAACCAAAGCACCATTTACGTTATCCACAAATTTTTCATCTAGATGACGGTTACCATAACCAAGTCGGATTATAACAAATCCGCAACCAGCATCGACTACGGATTGCCAATCTACTATGCCATTATGATAACTCACATCAATACCCTTCACAAATTATCAACTCCCCCAATTATTCTAGCTTCTCAATATATTCTATTCAATCATTGGTTATTTTGAGTCACGCCCGGCATCTGACCTTTATTCGTATTCCACCAACTACTATCAATTAACCACTATTCCTACGCCTGCACACCTATCGCTCATTAAGAATGGTTGTGGTATAACTCTCAAAAAAATCCCAATAAATATAAATCTATCACCAATCTAACAAATTCTTAAGGAAATCCCCCCATAATTCTATTGAAAATCCTCACTACCTACAACACCCCCAATAAAAAAACGCTCAAACCGAAGTCTGAGCGAACGGAAAAGCACTTATGAAATTGCCATATAACTTACTCAAACGTAGTAAATCTAAACCATCGGAATATCGTTGACTCGCTAGCTTCCGCTCTATCTCGATCATACCGACCATGACGTGGAATACGAAATGGCCCCTATGGGATCGTTGATTGAGAAAGTCCGTCACTTCTCTCTCTCTAAAATTTTGAGGGTAGCTTTACAGGTAGAGGCTCGATTTTTCCAACAATGAACAAGTAGGAAAATGCTCCAATAACACATAGTGCACCAGCGACGGACAAAGGAATGATGAATGATCCTTTTGTTAACGTCAGCATTACACCAGTAAATGTGGTAATAAATATCCCCGCAAGATTGCCGGCAAAGTTCTGAATGCCGCCAATGGATGCAACATGATCCGCCGTCGGCGCGATTTCTCCAACAATCGCCCAAACATTAGCACCAGCGAAAGAGAGACTTGCATAAGCAAGGGAGAACAGGGCTAAACAAGCACCTGTACTTTCGACAAATACTGCAAGTGCAATTGAAGAAGACAGAAGCATACCTGATACCAAGCAGGTCTTACGAGCAGCCGTAACACTCCAGCCATGTCGAATCAAACTATCTGAGGTGTATCCGCCTAGCCACCCACCAGGGATCGCCAATAAAGCGGGCAACATACCTAATGTGCCAAGGGACGAGAGAGAAAACCCACGAGCCTCTAGCAGATAGCTTGGAAACCAAGTAATAAAGAAATAAATTGCGAAATTGAGACAAAATAAGCCGATCATCATCCCCCATATTGTACGGTAGCGGAAAAGGTCTAGCCACGATATTTTAGATCCTGGCGCCACAACTGCTGGCGTCCCACGTTCAGCCAAAAGGGCATCAACGGCCTCTGGAGCAATTGAACGATATTTCTCTGGATCACGATAAATAAACCACCAAGCCGCAGCCCAAACAATGCCAAGCAAACCTGTAACGATAAAGGATCCTCTCCAGCCCACTACAGAAATCAACCACACTACTAGCGGTAGAGACAAAGCAGAACCAACCCGGGAACCACTATCAAAAATACTACAGGCCAATCCTCGTTCTTTTCTTGGGAACCAATTGAATGCAACCTTGGCAAATGAAGGAATCGCAGCGGCCTCACCTACCCCCAGTAACAAACGCGAACCAACGATCTGACCAACACCCCGCGTTAGACCTGTTACCATTGTGAAAATTGACCACCAACCAACAGCAACCGCCAAACTAATTCGCACTCCCATCTTATCAATAAACCACCCTGCTGGCATTTGAAATAAGGCATATGTCCAGAAAAAGGCACTTAAAACTAGCCCCATAGCTGCAGCATCAAGTCCTAAATCAGCGCGAATGGCTGGCGCCGCAATCGCAAGATTAGCACGATCAACATAATTGATCGCATTGGCTAGAAAGCACATGGCAATCATAACCCAACGTATTTTAGGCATATTCATAATCCCCTTTCCCTTTAGCAAAACACTCTCCTAGTATTTATCAACACCACTAAATGAAGGCTTGAAGGCCTTTACAAGCTTTACCTTGTTAATTCTAGATCCATCGCCACGGTTGCGGGAACGTTAACCGCCCAACAACTATTGCAATTTTCAAATCAATAGTAAACGGCAAATTTATAAGTAAATTGCCTACTCCAGTATAATTGTTCTACCGTTTCCCATATTCCATTTAGAGATGTTGTACCTAAGACTCCATCATAAAGTTCACACCCTGGATAGATATCACCCAGTTCCCCAGATTAATCAGCAAAGGTGTCTCTTTCTCTACGCTTCCATACTTTTACACAGAACTCCTTTAAATTTAGTTTATTTATATTTTTCTGCACAAAAATATCACGTGTCGCAAGGGGTGTCATTTCCCCCTATTTGACTGTATTTTTCCACATCCCCCCTTTTTTTCGTGTATTAATATAATTTTGTTGAGCGATACCCCCTATAAAAAATTTCACCAAAACCGAAGTTTGAGCGAAAATAAATATACATAAAAAATATTCAATAGCCTGGGAAATTCCACTATTACTGGCTATTTTTTAGACAAAAAAAAAAGCCGTACCTTCCCAGGATACGGTTTCTTTACATTCTGTTGATTTTGCACCTTGGTGATTCGCAGTCATCACTACTACATGAGTTCCAATCTAATGACACCCCCTGTCTTAAGTCTGTTTTTTTGCCAGTGTTAATTATAGAGAACCAAGTATGAAACCAATTACACCAGAGAAAATTTCATTCATCGTATTGTCATGATTCTGATTTTCTTGCCATTGCCGATCATTCCATGCCCGATCGCTTTCAGAATCGCGACGTTGCATCTCACGTTCATGACGGACATTTTCTTGCCGTTGTTGTTCAAATAGTCTCCTCCTAAAGGCAAAACAGCTAATAAATATCAATATTATTTTCCATTATCTAACAGCATATTAAACTATCCCCTTCTCATCCAAGAGGGAATCTCCAAATCCTTCATCCTAAACGTCTCAACCGCTGACTGAACCACCAATTCATTCAGTTCTCCTTTCCCATCAACCTTCTCCCTGCCACTATTCGTACAAACCACCTTCCCATTAATTCCCGTAGCAATAACCGTAACCCTCACCTCATCCCCAAGCCGTTCATCAATAACGGCCCCAAAGATAATATTAGCATTGGGATCAACCGCATCCGAAACAACCGCTGCCGCTTCATTAACTTCCAATAAACCCAAATTACTACCACCAGTAATATTAAGCAGAACCCCTCTAGCCCCTTCAATCGAAGTTTCCAGTAAAGGACTTTTAATCGCCGCCTCTGCCGCCATACTAGCCGCATTGTCGCCAGTGCCCTTTCCAATCCCCATCAACGCCGAACCAGTATCAGTCATAATCGTTTTAATATCCGCAAAATCTAAGTTAATAAGCCCTGGCACGGCAATCAAATCCGAGATACCCTGAACGCCTTGCCGAAGAACATCATCTGCAACGCGAAACGCATCAATCATAGAAGTCTTTTTATCAGCAATTTGTAACAATCGATCATTAGGTATCGTAATAATTGTATCTACTTTTTCCTTCAAATTAGCCGTCCCAATCTCAGCCTGCTTCTGCCGTCTGCGCCCCTCAAAAGAAAAAGGCTTAGTAACAACGCCAACCGTCAACGCCCCCACTTCCTTTGCGCACTCAGCAACCACAGGTGCAGCTCCCGTACCTGTACCGCCACCCATACCTGCCGTAACAAATACCATATCAGCTCCTTGTAATGCCTTAAGTAATTCTTCACGACTCTCCTGCGCGGCCTTCTCCCCAATTTCAGGATTAGCCCCCGCACCTAGTCCTCGAGTTAATTTACCACCAATCTGAATACGAGTACCAGTCTTAGAATAATCAAGTGCCTGGGCATCCGCATTCACAGAAATAAATTCCACACCAGTAAGTCCAGCTTCAATCATCCGATTCACAGCATTATTTCCACCGCCGCCAACCCCAATAACCTTTATCGTAGCAAATTGTTCTAAATCAAAATCAAAATCCATCATCAAAAATTCTCTCTTCCGCTATTACAGCATTTGTATATAACTTTAGCATGCTCAAGTCCACCATAGCAATAATACCATGGTTCATAACTAATACTAGTCTTCTTTACCTCTATGTTTTATTCTTAGGCCTGTGGCGTAAGCTTGCCTAGGGTGCAAATGTTTACTTTGTCGAATCCCCAAAAATATTTTATAGTCAATCTCATAACTCGTCATTTTAATACATCATTCGACACTTCCCTATAAATCCCTCCCCTATGTTAATACATTGCCGTGTAATAGTTACCGCCACTCAATAAAAAAATCATCTAAATCAAAGTCTAGGCAAGCCTGCAACTCATATATCAAATTATCCATCAATCCATAATCCTTTAAATTAGAAGTTAAACTGTTGGTGTTGCTTTAATAAATTGTATCTGCTATCATATAATTTGTAACAAAAGTATAAAAATATATGATAAAAATGAGGGAAGATAATGGGCCCAGATCACACCTTGGATGAGCAAGAGCCCAAACATCAGCGACGTATTCGATATAAAGGCACTCACCCTAAGAATTTTAAAGAAAAATACAAGGAACTGCAACCAGAGCAATATGCTGATGCTGTGGCAAAGATTATTCAGAAAGGCAATACTCCTGCCGGTATGCATATTTCAATTTGCGTTAAAGAAATATTGGAATTGCTACAAATTACACCAGGACAAATCGGATTAGATGCAACACTAGGTTATGGTGGCCATACTTTAGCGATGCTTAAATGTTTAAATTCAAAGGGGCGCTTGTACGCAATTGATGTCGATCCCCTTGAATTACCACGCACTAAAGATCGTTTAGAACGTTTGGGTTATGGTCCTGAAATTTTAGAGATCAAGCAGATGAACTTTTCTAAAATAGATCAAATTGCTTCCGAATCAGGGCCCTTTAATTTTATATTGGCCGATTTGGGTGTTTCTTCTATGCAAATTGACAATCCTGAAAGAGGGTTTTCATTTAAGTCTGAAGGGCTATTGGACTTAAGGCTTAATCCGCAAACGGGTGGCTCTGCAGCAAGTCGCTTAAAAAAAATGACACTCGATGAATTACAAGATATGTTGGTAGAAAATGCGGATGAGCCTCATGCCGGAGTCATCGCTCGCGCCATCATTTCCAACATAAAAAAGGGAATTAATATATCGACAACAACTGAACTTCGAAATATCATTAAAGATGCTCTGAAATTTATTCCACAAATCACTAAAGATGATATTAAAAAATCCTGTCAACGATCCTTTCAAGCCTTGCGAATTGATATCAACAATGAGTTTGAAGTGTTAGATGAATTTTTAGAAAAGCTTCCTGATGTCATGGCGATCGGTGGACGCGTTGCCATACTTTCATTTCATTCAGGAGAAGATCGTCGCGTAAAAAAATCTTTTAAGAACTTTTTTCGTGAAGGCGTTTATCGTGAAATAGCACCCGATCCTATTCGGCCATCATCAGAAGAATGTCATGTCAATAGTCGTGCGCGTTCTGCTAAATTACGTTGGGCAATCAAATCATAAAGTGTAATAAACCTACGATTTATCCAGTAGAATTAAATAACTGTATAATAAAGACGGCTCAAATTTAGAGTCGTCTTTTTTTAGATTTACTGTTAGTAGTCATTATTCCCAGACCACCACCTTTAAGCGAAGGCGCTTGTCGAACATCAATAACCCGGTCAACTTCAAATTCCCGCCCATCTTCCCATTTAATCGTAATTGAACAATTATTGTCATTTATATCATGGCTTCATGTTAAGCACCGCTCTTTTAATCCAATGAGAAATGACCTGAAAGTGGGATCTTTCAGGTTTTGTAGGGTTCTTTAGACATGGCTTCCGCTCTTAAATTTTCTTGGCATAAATGACTCTCTCCATCTCGGATACATCTAACTTTCGACCGATAGGTTTTAAATATCTTTCTTGGTAATAAGAATCTCCAACATCTTCTATCGTTATAAGTTTAAATGGTTTTAAAAATTCACCAACATTTGATGGTTCAAGTCCAAATTCCCACGATTGGTCCTTTGTTATAAAATAATCCATCACGTCATTTATTCCCTCTATATCAGACGTTTTATCTATTACATCCTTTAAAATATATGAGAATACTACGGCACTCCCAATGACCGCTTTTGATATAAACCGAAATGTACTCTTTACGGCTTCCTCCGTGATATATTGAGTTACCCCCTCCCATATAAAAAAAATAGGTTTCCCAGTGTCTAACACCTCATTACTCAGTACTTCCTCCAATGATTGCTTATTAAAATCAATTGGTACATACGTAATATGAGTTGGTAATTCTCCAAGACATTTTCTCACCTTTCGCTTTTTAATATTTTGCATTATTGGTAAATCAACTTCAACCACCTTGAGATTATCACTGCTTTCTATCCTATACGGTCGTGTGTCTAGACCTGCACCTAATATCACCACTTGCTGAATTCCATTATCAATTGATATCTGAAGTACATCATCAATATACTTCGTTCTACATAAAATTAGACCAAAGGCACCTTTCGAAAAAATATCCAACATCATTCTTTCAAGATCTCTAATGATTTTAAACTGCATCATAAACAGGGTAAATTTACTATGAAAATTTTTAATAAACGAATCATCAAATAATCGCATTCCATTTATCTCATACTGTTCAATCAATCTTGGAGTTGCTGGTAGAAAAGCAGTTCGCCAACTTTTATTATGGGACATAAGTGTCATTCCCTTCATTTTTTTACTGCTTATACTTATCTATTATATGCTACCCCAAAATATTCCTTTTTCAAACAATGAAGAGTGTATCCTCATGTTGATCTAGTATATTCAAAAAATTCTCTTGTTTTTACTGAATGTTCTCATTATCATCGTCTAGCTTCCCCCATGCAAGACTAATGCCGTCTATCACCTTAAAACTACGAGGGTAAATAATACATTGCAAATCATATAGAACTTTTTATGCATCTTCCAAAATTACAGGACTTTCAGAGCGCATACACATAAACAAGGTCTCCCCCTTGCCATTACGCATAGATGCACCGTTAGAGATGGTACGCTTCTGCGTATCGGGTCAAATGACGATTTTTTTACTGTTAATAAGTCAATTAAACGAATAAGTCAAACCTGACCCTATGAGTTTCTCATACTGCTTGACGAATGGAGTAAAACTATCTACAATTATAATCATTTGGAAAACTTCTTTTTTGCAAATGAGCAAAACCGAAATGATATGAGGAGCAAAAATATGACAACATTAAATGCAATCATTATGGAAGTAGGTAAAGATCCTACGGTCTACAAACTATCAACGGCGATTGATAAACAACTTGAAGAGATGGCCGTTGTATTAGGTGGAAATTTCATTAGTTCTCGCTTGTTCAAAGTAGGTGAAGGTCTATCCTTACATATTTTTATCAACGATATGGCAATTCCTCTACAACTGACTGCAAATCGTCGTTTCCCTGAACCTGATCAAAATGAAATTATTTTTGGTAATGCTCTTTTTCTCATCATTGATGATGTCAACGGTGATGAAGAAGGTGCATTAGATATTCCTGATGAAATCTGTGCCGTTTTCATCAGCAAACTCAAAGAGAGTTTTGCGCCTTGTAATGGTGACGAGAAACCAAATCCCGAATCAGAAATTTTTTTCGAAAATCCAGGCACAAACGAAGAACGACGGTTTAAGTGGGAAGAAGTGCAAGCGCCCGGCAAAGAAAACGAGTTAAAATTTATTGGACAAGGTTATGTTCGCATTGTTGACGATGGTATCTGTGATATTCTAGAAATTCGCGGACGTTACTTCAAACAAAACTATCTCAAAGAAAGTAATAAAACTTTACAATAGAATGTTTAAATAAAACCCATCAGCTTTCGCTGATGGGTTTTATTTAAACATAGGAGGCACATTAGATGCACACCATTTAGTTGTGGACTCACAGGGACGGTTCTACTGAGTGGTCTTCTGCCAACTTTCAAAAGTATAAAGTATCTTTTTATAATATTCTACATAGATAAATTATACGTTTTTGCGTGGCGAGTTTAACGATGTAGGATTTGAGCGGGACAAGAAACCTGTCCCCATGTCCCTACTTCTTATTACGCAACTGAACTGGCGTCATGCCAAATTTTTTCTTAAATAAGCGATTGAAATGTTCCACGTTCGGATAACCTATGCTATCAGCAATCTTTTCAACCGTCATACTTCCATTTTTCAAAAGGGTACAGGCTTTTTTCATCCGGGTCGTTCTAAGAATTTCACCAAATGTATCCCCTGATTTTTCTTTGATATATTTAGACAAATAAGGGACTGACAGATGCATTTGTTTTGAAAGTTCCTCTAACGTGACAGTTAAATAATTGGTCTGAATGTAATTTATGATTTCATTCATTCGTTCATCTCGGCATCTATCTTCAGCCACTATATCGTCTAATTGATTGACCGCCACTACCAAGGCATTAATTGAAGATTGAATAATATCATCATCAATTCCAACACCCCAGTATAATTTGTTGCGGCAGTTAATGCCAACATAGGAAATGGCTTTAGATGAGGAACCTTTGGAAAGTGCATGTTCTTCATACACTGCTAATTCATAATGAATACCAAAATATTGTTTAATCGCATTGCTGACAGCATCCAAGCGTCCATTGCCATTTCCGACAATCGTTCTAACCAGTCCGTCATGATTGATGATGACTTGTGCCATAATGCCATCAATTTGTTTGAAATGGAATTCTTCAATATGGAACTCCTGAGTCTTCGTTACATATTTATCTTCAAATATTTGATATACCCACTCTGGTGACAATTCTTTGTGCTCACTATCAGAAATACCTTTGACAGTGTAACCTACTTCTTCTTTCATCCTAGCGGGAATGGTCATTCCATAATTCTCTTTAAGAATGTAACCAATACCACCTTTCCCTGACTGACTATTAATTCTGATGACATCTGATTCATATTGTCGCCCAACATCCTTGGGATCAATGGGAAGGTATGGAACTGACCATATATGGGTTTTCTTTTCTTCCCTATAAGTCATGCCTTTGGCAATTGCATCTTGATGGGATCCAGAGAAGGCCGTAAACACCAATTCCCCGGCATATGGCTGGCGCGCATGCACTTGCATTCTAGTTAATCTTTCATATCTCTGGACGATTTCAGGCATATTGCTAAAGTCAAGTTTAGGATCAACACCATGTGAAAACAGGTTCATTGCCAATGTGATAATATCAACATTTCCTGTTCGTTCTCCGTTTCCAAATAAGGTTCCTTCAATTCGATCAGCACCTGCCAACATTCCCAGTTCCGCATCACAAACACCACAACCTCGATCATTGTGAGGATGCAAACACAAAATCACTGAATCCCTGTATTGCAGATTTTTATGCATGAACTCCACTTGACTTGCAAATACATGAGGCATGGCATTTTCTACCGTTGTTGGCAAATTAATAATGGCCTTCTTATCAGGGGTAGGCGCCCATACATCCAATACGGCATTACATATTTCCAAGGCATAATCCACTTCAGTTCCTGGAAAACTCTCCGGACTGTACTGGAATGAGAAATTACCAGTTGTCTCTTCTGCTAATTTTTTTAATAACTCTGCTCCAGCAATAGCGATCTGCTTGATTTCTTCTTTGCTCTTTCTAAACACCTGCTCCCTTTGGGCAACTGATGTAGAATTATACAAATGAATAATAGCATGAGGAGCACCCTGAACAGCTTCAAAGGTTTTTTTTATAATATGTTCACGCGCCTGCGTGAGTACCTGAATGGTTACATCTTCTGGTATCATGTTTTTCTCGATTAATGCCCGTAAGAAGTTATATTCTGTATCTGACGCCGCTGGAAAACCTACTTCAATTTCTTTAAAACCAATATCCACCAGCATCTGAAAATACTCTATTTTTTCCTCTAAGCTCATTGGTTCGATAAGAGCTTGATTTCCGTCCCTTAAATCAACGCTACACCAAATAGGAGGTTGATCGATATGATCTTTCCGAGCCCAATCGTAGGATACTTGGGGTGGCATAAAATATGCCCTTTCATATTTTTTTAAATTTTTCATAATACTCTCCCTTTCTTCACCACATACAATATAAGAAAAAACTTGGTTTCGACCAAGTCCTCAGACGACGGTCGAAGCCTTAGTTGTTCTTACTTGAAATCAAGAAAGTGTTATACTTTCTGATTACGTAAGAAAAAACTTAGCTTCGGCCAAATCTAAGCCCAGGCTGAATCCTTAGTTGCCCTTACTTGTAACCTTAGAAATTGTTATACTATCTGATTGCATAAAAAAATCTTTCGTCTCAATAATTCACAATAAGGAATTATAGAGACGAAAGACAAAGCTCTCGCGGTACCACTCTATTTCATGATCAACACACACTCATCGGCACTACAAATGCCTATCCTGATAACGGAGGAGTTCCGTCATAGCCTACTGTATTTCAGCCAGAAGCTCCAAGGCGAGTTCACCACATTTCTCATACTGTTTCACATCATCCAACAGCTTTCTGAAATCAATTTGTGGATACTACTCCTCTTCATTGCTTTTCATATCAAATACTTTATTAAATTATTTAATAATTACATTCACTTCAACAATTAGATTCATTTCTTCACCATAAATCTAATTCTTGATTTAATCATAACATATCTCTTTCGTCTTGCGTAGTGATAAATTTAATCATTTTAATTGATCTTTTTTAATATATTTTATTATTACGTCATAAATTGCTTTCAGATCACTCAAATCCACATTGATTCTTGTATTAAATTTCATCTTTTCTTCACGTACTTACCTTTCTGCTTGCTAAAGATCTGCTAACTAATATTAACACCTCTTGTTTCTTTAATTAGCAATGTACATATAACACCAAGCACCAAAATCACTGCACAAAGGCAAAATGCACTTTGGTAAGCCTCCAACGAATAAATGCGAACTCCTAGTTCTACTGTTCCTTGCCAGTTACGGTCAAGCACCCATCCAAATGCAGGTTGCATTAACGCAGCCCCAACAAACGACCCTGAGTTGACGATACCAGCTACAATGCCGGTCATGTGCGGCGGGTTGACTTCCTTACCACAAGCGACATTCAAATTTACACCTGACATACCCAGTCCGATACCAAAACAAATGGGGTACAAGGCCCACATTGGTGGTTTTCCAGCATTCCAAACAGTAAGTAACAACCATACCATTAAGAAACCCACTGAAACCCATAAATTGGGCCCCCGCCGCAGACCTAGGCGGTCCGATAGAATCCCAATCAACGGTCCCCCAATCATGGTGCCCATTACCACTAGCAATATGTGATTAGCTGCAGCAATCTTTGACATGCCATAGACCTGCATAAAGTAAGGAATTCCCCAAAGACCCATAAAAGACATATACACGCCATATATTGTCACCGATGCAAAAAACGGCCACCATGTATAAGGATTTCTGATCACTGCTTTTAGGTTCTCACCCACACTACAACTATCAGACCGAGGAAAGTTCTTCACTAAAGCACCCTCCTGGATCTCAACCTCCGCTATCGACGGCAACCCCACATCCGCTGGCCGATCCCGTACCAATACCCAACAGGAAACTGCCATTACCAGCGAATAGATTGCAATCACTAAGAATGATATGCGCCAACCATACATATCTACGACAACGGCTAAGGGGGTTGTCGCTAACAAAAATCCAAAACTGCCAGCAACAACAGTTAAACCTGTCATAGTTGCAAACTCACGCACCCGAAACCACTCAGCATGTATTTTTACGATATTTATATAAATCAGACTAACCCCGAGGCTCGAAAGGATTCTGCCAGCATAAAGGGCCGGTAAACCTTCCGCCCAACCAAAAATTGCAGCCCCGAGGCTAGCGATCAATAATCCTAATGTAATGGTACGTCTGGGCCCGTAAAAATCAGCCAAAATACCTGCTGGTATTTGCATCGCGGCGTAGGTATAAAAATATACTGAAGCCAATTCCCCCATTTGTGACGCCCGCGTAATGGAAAACTCCTGCATTAAGCTATCAGCTACCACCCCCGTAGCCGTACGATGAAAGTACGATGCCCAAAAGGCAAATGCAAGGGGTATCCAAATTATCCACCTTTTTCGGTTAAGCCTTTTTATCTTCTGCTGCCATTCTTCGTTCATTACCTACCTCACTTCATTTTGATTGTCCTAAACCATACACTCTTATGTTATCTATTCCTATAAAAATACAATATTCCTGCCATTTTTATAAATATATATCTCTCTTCCGTAGCAGAAATTGATAACTATACTTTCTTGCAAAATTATCCCTAACAAAAAATCAGCTCAAACCGAAGTCTAAGTTGTCCCCAGACGTTAGCTCATTTTTCTGCAAAAAAATCTACTCTTTGTAGATAGGTAATGCTTATTGTACGAATGTGAAATATGTATTTCAAGGGAGAGTTGAAAATATTTTTAAGTTTTTTTCTCTACAGTAAGGAAAACGTAAGTACCAATCATATCACAATCATCATTAAGCTTCGGTTCGGTAGTAGCTTCTACTATGGTGTATTCTTTATTGGCAATTGAAATCGTAGAACCCTTAAGTGCTTGAATTTCGTCATGGTCAGGTAAAGATAGGGACATATCCTCCTCAGTAAGTAACGTTACTCCAGTATCATTATCAATAACAATGGTAGACGTGGGTATAAATTTCATATAAAAACATCTCCTCGCATTATTTTTGGTGGCTACTCTGTTATTGTGCGGCTATAACAATGTCTGTATGCAATCGAAAGATTCCCAGTAAAAATTTTTTCTCACCTGTCGTGGCAAAAAGGCCTTTTCCAGATCGTAATTGTATGGACTTTCACCAACAAGTAAGCGCCATGCTAGTTTACATGAATCTCATCTACTCCCCCAATAAAAAAAATCGCCTAAACCGAAGTTTAGGCGAACATAAAATCATTTAAGTATACTCTACAGCAATAAGTATATTCCCAATGTCCCAAATAAACATGAAAACTGGCGTACATATTAACTAAGAGTAAGACGATTATTGTGTAGATAACTTTATTACACAATAATATCAAGCACATTAAAAACCAGGCACCACATTGCCTCCATATTTATTAATTACAAACTGACGGACCGCTTCAGACTGATAAATCTTCACAATCTTCTTATATACTGGATTATCTTTATCTTCAGTGCGAACCACGGCTACGATAGTAAATGGTGACGTCTTATCCTCTACCAGTAGTGCATCCTTTAAATTCAAACCAGCACTTAAAACATAGTTTCCAGGAATGGAAACAACGTCCAGATCATTAAGCGATCGTGGAAGTTGCGCGGCTTCCAGCTCGACAATCTTCAGATCACGCTTATTTTCTATAACATCGGTGACACTAGCAGAAGCTCCTGTACCAGGCTTTAAACGGATGAGTCCTGCTCTCTCAAGCAGTGCCAATCCACGACCGCCATTCGTTGGATCATTGGGAATAGCTACCTTTGCCCCATTTGGCACTTGGTCAAAAGATGTATAGCGATTAGAAAATAGCGCATAAGGAAGAAGATATGTGGATCCTATAGACGTAAACTGATAACCACGGGTTTTAATGGCCCCCTGCAGGAACTGCTCATGTTGGAATACGTTCATATTCAGGTCCTTATTATCTAGCGCCATATTCGGCTGGATATATTCAGTAAATTCTACCTTCTCAATATTTATGCCTTCTTTTTTAGCTTCTTTTTGAACGGCTTCCAATATTTCTGCATTTGGTCCAGCCGTGGCACCGATTTTTATGATCTGCGTATCCGAGGCAGAGGAGCCACAACCTGTTAAAAACACACCAGTAGCTAAAGCACTCAAAAGGACGGTAATGAATAATTTTCTTCGTTTCATCATAAATTCTCCTTAAATTATATTTCCTGCTGATAATAATAACTCCTGCAACCACCCCTTATGGATTTAGCCGCACTGACAAGAAAAAGTACGAGTTCCTTTGGGAACGACGCAAATAATTTCAAAAGTTTCGTCTAAGGAAGTATTCATAAATTGATGTGACTCATTCGGTAGCAGCAAAACAGCATCATGGGCCTTTACTTCGATTTCACCCTGTTCAGTTTGAATCTTTCCTGTACCTCTAACAACAAAAACTTCATGTTCCCACGAATGATCATGATAGACTGTGGATGCGCCTACTGGAAAAGTAAGATAACGCAATTCAAAATTAGGTGCGCCCTCCGGCTCACCCAAAAGCCACTGCACTGATACGGGGATTTGACCCACCTCTAAATTTTCCGGTGTATCAGCCGGTTTTGTTTTTTGTAAATTAGTAATATACATCTAATTTAATCTCCTTTTTGTCTCAATTAATTTCAAGTTAGTTTTCTGCTGTAGTTGCTAAACTTGATAAGACCATACTTTATTACTAAATAATGCCACTGCTTAAATTATCTAAAAAAAAATGAAGGCTAAGAAATACCCGCATAGGTATTTCTTAGCCTTCATTTTTATGATCAGCTATAATCTATATAACGCATATTAACACTATCTAATAAGCTTGTCAATTACAACTTATTAGATAGTGTAAATAATCTTAAAGTCCCATATTTTTTTTATTTAAGAAATAATATGGGATTTCCATCAGCAACATACATATCCACCCGATAAGACTGGCATAGGCAACAGCCGCCAGGCCCATCCGTGGCACTAGCCAATAGACGAAGATGACTCTTACAACTATTTGAATGATCGTTCCAAATAGCGTAATTTTCATATCTCCCATACCGCGAAAAAAGCCTTGTATTCCATTTGTAAAGCCTGGAAAAATATAGAAAAATGCCATTAAATAAAGATAGTTAGCGCCAAGGGTAACCATTCCCGAAAATTCCTCTGGCACGAATAATCGCATAATTGGTTCTTTGAAAAAGAGTATGACTGCGCAAATAATGATCCAGTAACCAAATTCTACAACTAGCCCATCCCGAAATCCCTGTTTTATGCGTTCTTTTTGCCCGGCGCCACGATTTTGAGCAATAAAGGTCATCATGCTATGGGAAACACTTTGTTGCGGAGTAAACGCGAAATCATCAACGCGGCTCACAGCATTAAAAGCCGCAATGGCATCAATGCCAAGGGGATTGATAACCCCTTGGATGAGAAGCTTGCCAATCGGCTGACAAGACTGCTGGAGTGCAGTAATCGATCCATTTTGCAAGGTGAGTTTTAAGATACTTTTATCTAATTTCAAATCCTTAAGGGATAGTTTTAGCAACGGAACTTTTTTATGGACATAGATGACACACAGTAAACCCGAAACGCCTTCAGCAATAACAGTTGCCAGGGCAGCCCCACCAACGTCCATATGCATCCCGGCAACAAACACCATGTCTAAACAGCCGTTTAAAACAGCTGCGATAGCCAGAAAACGGACTGGTGTTTTAGCATCACCAACGCTCCTCATTGCCGCTGAATATGCATTGTACAGATACGTAAATGGCATGCCGAGGAATATGATACGAAGATAGAGCGTAGCCTTAGGCAAAATTTCATCTGGAACATCCAACAGTTGTAAAATTGTCCCTGATAATGCTAGTCCAAGTGCAACGATAACCACGGAAAATATACTACCAAAAACCAAGGTGGTAGCGATCGTTTTTTTTAGGTTTTCCTCGTCTTGAGCCCCAAAAAATTGACTCATCAAAACCGATGCACCAATACATATACCGGTAATTCCCAAAATCACAATATTCATGACCGGATTAGCGGTACCGACAGCAGCTAATGAATCCATCCCCGCAAATTGACCAACCACGATGGAATCCACCGCATTATAAGTTAACTGAAATAAATTGCCTAGAATCAAAGGAATTGAAAAGTTGATAAGATGTTTAGGGATATTTCCTTTTGTCATGTCTGTAATCATAGAATAATGTCCTCTTTCGCCGAAGTTTCTATCATTGCGCATACAACAAAAGTGATTGCAACCACAATGCCCATTTCCGTAAAATCATTTCATATTGAAACTATTTTAGTTTTCTCCATAGCGTGGCATGTCGAATTCCCAGTCGTTTCTCCACGCGGGTCTGGTTCATCCCCTCCTCCTCCATAACATGACGGATAATGGCGTTTTTCCATATCTTTCATGGTACCGCTCAAGTCAATCGGTACCAGCTTCTGGCGGACGTGATTCATTTCTTCCTCTTTTAATACATCTTTGACATCAGTTTCTGACAAATACACATCACATTTAGATAAAGAAAGATGGTTCATGACCCGAAATAAGCATACTGTTCATACCCAAATCCTGGGCAGTTTGATTAACTAGAAATAGTGCATACGCCTGACATCTATCCCGACCTGTGCTTACATAGCTAAACCCCAGATATATAAGGGAACTTGTTCTTCTCCTCGTTTGGCGCAACCCTAGTCAATGATTTTTCAGAAAAACAGATGTGCAGTTAATCTTCCACGCCTGTAATCCACCGCTTTTCAAACACAGCTGGCACATATGAATCAATATAATCTAGAGCCGAAGAAATATCCCCTGTCACAAAATAGAGTTGATTGCATTCTTTTTTTGCAAATTGCTGGTGAACGAACGTCTCAAACTGTTCCAGCAGTTTGTCATAGAAATGGTTGATATTCAAAATGACGATCGGCTTATTATGATATCGCAACTGCTTTAATGTTATGATTTCCAGAATTTCTTCCAGGGTACCGTATCCTCCAGGTAATGCAATAAATGCATCCGAGCGTTCGTCCATGATTGCTTTTCTCTCTCGCATGCATTTTGTTACAACAAGTTCATCACACCTATCATAAACAATTCCCTTGATATTTAATGCCTCCGGAATGATCCCTATAACCTGTCCATGGTGCTGATGCACCGCCCGGGCACCAGCTCCCATCAGGCCGGTAAGACCGCCACCGAAAAGAAATAGATCCTCTTTCTCTGCGATTTCACGTCCCAAAACTGAGGCTGCATCGAAATAAACCGGATCGATAGCCCCACTAGATGAACTATATACGCAAATAACCTTATTCATCTATACCTTCTCCTATTTTTCCCAAAGTATAATAAACTCAAAAACATTTTATATACCGAATGCCATCGCAATGAAACTCCATAAGTTAAATATCCGTTTTACTAGCTTCTTCAAACACTTTACGTACAATGTCTTTAGTCGTGCCACCTTCAAAAATTTTGCGATTTTCTACATAGTAAGTTGGAACATAATAGTAATCGTATTGCTTTGCAATTGCTGGCGTCTTCTCTTCATCAATGATTACTATTTTAATCTCTTTATATTTCGGATTTTCTTGCTTTACTTCATCAATCCAATTAATTGCTCTTTTACAATGTGGGCACCAATCTGTTATAAGCACCGTAATATCTTTCATAAGTTTACCACCTTTCTTATCATTACATTATTGATACTGTACCCTTTCCCCTTGTCCTTTCATACATAAGTGCTCCATATCGATCGTCAAGAATTTGCGTATATAAATACTAAACAACATCTGCAAGATTGAAATCTATCACCTTTTTCAATTCATCCAAACGGATTTCTATTTGATACCCAATCTTGCCAGCACTGAAAATAATCGTGTCAAAATCAGCGGCGGATGCATCTATGGTGGTAATAAACATCTTTTTCATCCCGATTGGGGAACAGCCACCATGAACATATCCAGTCAAAGGCAACAATTCTTTGGCTTTGATCATCTCGATTGACTTTTCATTTACATTTTGTGCTGCCTTTTTCAAGTTCAATTCTTCTGCGACAGGAATAACAAAGACATAGTATTTCTTTGATTTTCCTGAGGTTACTAACGTCTTGAAAACTTGTTTTGGTTCTTGATTTAACACCGCAGCAACATCAACTCCACTTACAGCAGATGTATGCGTATAACAATAACTCATATATCCTATTTTTATTTTATCTAATATTCGCATTACATTTGTCTTGAATTCCATTTTACACCTCTATCTTAAAACAATAAACTTCTACTCTATAATTATTCATTATAGCATTGTGTGAATTTTTCTACCATCAAGGATTTGCAATGGCGAAAATTCAGCATAACTTCATTCCAAAATGGCGCCTACTATTACACGAATCCTTTCGTTACTTTCAATTTACGATTGTCACTGTAGCACCTATAGGTACTACGTAAGACAGTGCCAGTACATCACGATTGTAGATGCGAATACAGCCATGAGAAACAAGATGGCCAATGGACGATGGGTCATTTGTTCCATGAATATCAAGGAAATTTCGGTTGTCAATCTTTAAGAACTTCACCTCGAGTTGCAATCACTTCTTTATACCAGTCAAATGATTTCTTTTTATAACGTTTGAAAGTCCCTGTACCATTATCATTTCGGTCAACGTAAATAAACCCATATCTTTTCTTTAATTCAGCGGTAGAAGCACTCACCAAATCAATACACCCCCATGTCGTATATCCAATAACAACTACACCATCTTTCATGGCTTCACGCACTTGTATCAGATGATCATTGAGATAATCGATACGATACCCGTCGTCCACTGTCTTACCGCCTCTACCGTCATCAATGAGCTTATCCATAGCTCCAAGGCCATTTTCAACAATAAAAAGGGGTTTTTGCCAGCGATCCCAGAACATATTAAGTACATATCGGATTCCCTGCGGGTCAATCTGCCATCCCCACTCCGATGCTTTAAGATAAGGGTTGGGTACACCACCCATAAGATTTCCTTTACCCTTTTTCTTCTTCACCGGATCGGCGGTCTCACAAATACTCATATAATAACTGAAGGATACAAAATCCACGGTATTTTTGAGGATTTCCTCATCTCCTGGCTGAAATTCAATGTCAATTCCATTTTCACAAAAATAGCGTTTCATATATCCCGGATACATTCCGCGCGTATGCACGTCGCCAAAGAAATAATTCATGTGCTCGGCTTTCATGACCTCAATCATATCATCCGGTGAAGGAGTGAGGGGATATGTGGGCATACTCAAGACCATACAGCCGATTTTTGCGTCTGGCATCATTTCATGACCAATTTTTGTCGCAAGTGCGCTCGCAATGAGTTCATGATGGATAGCCTGATAAAGCTCTTGTTTAGACAGTTTTTCCTTTTCCGTATAAATGCCGCCGCTCATAAATGGCTGATGCAGTACGGAATTGATTTCATTAAAGGTTAGCCAGTATTTCACCGTATCTTTGTAACGAGCAAAAACGGTACGCACATATCTTTCATAAAAACTGATAAGCTTGCGGTTCGCCCAGCCATCATATTTTTTAGCCAGTTGCAGCGGTGTTTCATAATGTGAAAGCGTTACAATGAGTTCAATTCCGTATTGATGACACTCTGCAAATAACCTGTCGTAAAATTCAAGCCCCTTTTCATTCGGCTGCTCATCATCACCATTAGGAAAGATGCGACTCCATGCAATCGACGTACGAAATACTTTGAAGCCCATTTCAGCAAAAAGCTTCACATCTTCAGGATAACGATGATAAAAATCAATACCCTCCAGCTTCATATTCTCCTTTGTCGGTTCCTCCGTATGCGGTCCGACAATACCATGGGGCATAACATCTTGAATACTCAGCCCCTTTCCATCTTCGTTATAAGCGCCTTCGCACTGGTTAGCAGCTACAGCACCACCCCATAAAAATCCTATAGGAAATTTTTCATCCATAGTTTTCTCCTCACTTTCCCTTCTTTTTTATTTTCAAAAAATCTTATTGCTCATCAGCTTTCACTCTTGTAAGATTCCGCTCTTACTAGAAACTACATTTCCGCCTGAACAAACTAATTGTAACATTACGTTTTATTCTTATTAATTCTCCATTTACCATATTTATCCTTTAAGTAATTGATTCTTTCTATTAAAGGTATAAGAGGCAAAAAACATAACCTCTCTAACCCCTGCAACAGAAAAACGCTCAAACCGAAGTCTGAGCGAACATAATGAAAATATATTCCATAATCTTATATATTTTTCAAAAAGAACTATATTGCTACTATGATGATCTTCTTTTATTGACCCAATCATTCACGTTACATGATCGTCCACCTTAATTATACGGTAACTATCACGGAGATTGCCATACTGGTCAATAATAATTTATGATTAACCATGTATGGTCTGAAGAACCTGAGATACTTCATTACCAACCATTCCCGACAGCGTATCCAGTACTGACATCGCTTCCGCTCCATCCGGCCGAGTAACTGATTTATCCACAATGTAAGCGTTATCAGATGTAGAATAAGCCTTTAAATCAAGAGCCACGTCTAGCGGACGCACTGATACCAAAACAATATAATTAACATGGCGGTCCTTCCCGTACTGATCAAGTCTCTCAGCTGTAGCATCAGCAGCGCTACTGATGTTACAGCGATTCAGATCCCGTAGCACCTCATTTCCAGACTGCACTTCACTACCCAAAAGCAAGACGTTTACCTTAAAACGAATTACCTCGTTCAGTGCCTTATTTAGGATATCAACCCCCGGAATATAGTGCCCGGACGTATCAATAAATAGAGCGACAGCCGCCATCGCATTACCATCGGCAGCAGCAGCTGGAATGGTAGTTGAACTTATCATAACCATTACCATTAGAATAACCAATAAAACTTTTTTCATTAGATTAACACCTCTTTGGATTATATATAGGATTATCGCGGGTAACAATTACTATCATAGTGCAAATCAGAGCATTTTACAAAAATATTTTTACACTAGGCATCTTGGCTTTTTGTAAAATTATAGCATACCTTTACTTTTTGCACCAGAACCAAAAAGAGAAGCCTCGCTTTTTATTTTTAGTTAGAAAATTGGATATAACACCCGGGCCATATAAATAAAGAAGGTCATGGTCACCGCACTGAGAAGCGTGGAAATCGTAACAACTTGAGTCGTAAAATCCGGTTCATTATCACATTCCACAGCAACAAGAGCCATATTTACCGCCGTCGGTACCGCATAGGAAATGAGCAGCACCTGGGCTAGTACACCGGTAAAACCAAAGAGGAAAATGAAGACCATCGTCATCAAAGGCCCGATAATGAGCCGTGTAAGGGACGCCAAATACACATCGAAATTTGAAAAATCAAAGGTACTCGTCGACAACTGAATCCCCAGCGTCAGCAATGCAATCGCCACCAATCCGTCCTTCAAATAGACGAGAGCCGGCCAAATAATCGTTTCATCTACCCTAAAGCCGATCACCTTAAAGAGGATGACCAAAGGAATTACGTAAATGGTAGGCATAGAAAAAATTTTCTTCAACGAATCACTACGATTAAATTTCGCCCGCCCCGCTGTGTAGAAACCTAGCGTATTGCTCACAATATTTTGTAAGATCATAATAATAATCTGGGCCGCAATCGCTATATCCAGAAATGGAGTTTTCCCATCGACCACATAATAGGAACTCGTAAAAACAAGAGTCGTCAAGGGAATCCCTATATTTCCGCAGTTGGTATACATAAAGGTATTCTTAAAGGCGCAAATCTTACCTTTGTCCATCCCCCGCATCTTACCAATCAAACCGGCAAAAATATCCTGGGCAAAAAACATTACCAAACAGCACACGCCGATCATGAAGAGTTCTCTATTTACCTCTGTAGTAAAAAGATAAACAAACATAAAGGCAGGAACAAAAAGATAAAAGTTCAGCTTACTCATGGTAGGCATATCGATAGAGAATTTTTTACCCAGAGCGTAACCTGATAACACTAAAACAAAAATAGGCACAATATTATGGCCTAAAATATATAGAAAGTTTTCCACAAACGTCCTCCTTATCATTCACCTGCATCAATTCACTTCCTAACTTTATTTTGGCTTACAGTTTGATGCTATTCCATTAATTTCCTTTTGGCATCGGTCCGCCTTGAAAATCGTGATGATGATTCTTCGCCCCCTATGTTATAAACTCGCCTTCGTGGTTATTACCATTTTAGCAGGTATTTATGTGTTAGGATATTTCACCTTATTCTATTATCTCTATTCGATTTCCATCAGGGTCCAAAATACAACTCTCATAATAGCCATCTCCAGTGTAACGTGGTTCACCTACTACCATGTAACCTCCATTTCTTAATGTGTCTGTCAGTTTATTAACCTTTTCAATACTCCCTTAAACACACTACTATCTGAGGGAAAATAAGTTACGATACGTTCTTAAATGAAAAGTTGGAGATTAGCTCAAAAGCTAGTGTGTATTTTTTAGTTGAACGAGTGCACTGCCATTATTTAAGCTCAGCAACAAAATGCCTCGCTTCCTTGCCGAAAAGGGAATATGCACTTGTTATCAGAATTGACAATCCGGCATCAAGATATCCCTTCACGTTTTCCCCTGGCCTCACCACAGTGCCTATAGATTTACCTGTTTTTACCCCTTCTTTTACAAACATATGATATGCCTCTTGCACCTTGGGATGCTGTCCTTGCCCAGGGACGCCAAGAGATTGTGAGAGATCTGAGGTGCCAAGAATCGCTCCATCAAGTCCATCAACGGAGAGAATATCCGCTAGATTTTCTAGTGCGATACTATTTTCAATGATCGCAATAACAACTGTTTCTTGATTTGCATCAACAACGTACTCTGATAGTGATTTTTTCATTCCATAATCGGATGCCCTTACTGCATTCAGTCCGCGATTACCCTGTGGGTAATATTTGACTGCACGGACTGCCTTTTCAGTTTCTTCCCTAGTCGAAACCCCTGGTAATATAATGCCCATAGCTCCAATATCCATATAGCGCAGTATGGTATCAGACTCACAATTAGGCACCCTAATTAATGGCACCGTATTGCGAACCTCTGCCGCTCTCACTAGTTCCTCGCAATCCTTCGGCGAAAGTGATCCATGCTCCGCATCAATAAAAATAAAATCGAATCCAGCGAGACCACATATCTCGACAAATGCCGGGTGAAAGCCTTGGATCATACAGCCCGCTACTGGTTGGTGCCTGTGCATCTTCTCTTTTAGTAGATTCTTATACATTCCTTCTTTTATCTCCCTTATTGATTACATTGATATTGCTATAAACACTCTATAATAAGAAAAGACTTGGCTTCGACCAAGTACTCAGACGCAGGTAGAAGCCTTTGTCATTCTTACTTGGAACCTTAGAAAGTGATATACTTTCTAAGGTTCCGTAAAAAAATCGATTACAATCAACTATTTACCATAGAATACGAAACTCCTGCCGAATTTTAAATAAAATTTAGCAGGAGTTCTTTAACTATTATATTTCATCAAAGCCTTTTTAAAGAACTTTTTTGCACTAGAACCAGTTTTTGTTATGATACTTATTTTAGTTACTATAATTATCATAATACTTTCGACCTTTATCGTACCACAAAGTGGTATAATCTAATTATTTTATAAAAATAGAGTTGTATCCAGCCTTTTTATCTAGATGCGACTAATTATTGCTAAAAAATTTAAAACTATGACAGTAAAGGAGATGTTTCAGAGAACTATGTGCAACAAATTAAATTCATTACAGATTATTGCTATCATTGAGGCCCATGGTAAAGCCAAAGAAAGAATTCTGTCAATCCTATTAGAAATTCAAAAAGCATCCGGAGAAAACTATGTCCATGAAGAATGGGCTAAACTGGTTGCAGATCATTTGGGGTTACCTTATAGTAAGGTGTATGATGTCCTTACTTTTTATGCCATGTTTTCGATTACACCTCGTGGCAAGTATGTCATAGAAGTTTGTAAGAGTACTCCTTGTTATATTAGTAAATCTGCTCGTATTGTAAAAATACTTGAAGAAGAACTAGGGATAGACATTGGAAATACCACCGAAGATAAAATGTTTACCTTGTTATATACTCCTTGTGTTGGGGCCTGCGATATAGGGCCGGTCATCAAAATTGGCGAAGAGGTGTATGGAAATTTAACATCAGCTAAAATTACTGAGTTGATCAATACTTATCGGGGAGGTGTACCATGGCAAAGATAGTAGATTTGGTCTTACATCACTCTGACAGCATAACGCCTGATTCAGTGGAAGATTATGTGAAAGCTGGTGGCTTTGAGGGTTTAAGAAAAGCTTTCACGATGAAACCAGCAGCAATTATTGCTGAAGTAAAGGCAGCTAAACTCTTAGGGCGTGGCGGTGCAGCTTATCCTGCGGGCTCAAAATGGGCGCATTTATTGGAAATAGCGGAGTTTCCTAAATATATTGTTTGTAATGCTGATGAGGGAGAACCTGGTACTTTTAAAGATAAATTGTTATTAAGCCAGGTGCCTTTACAAGTGATTGAAGGTATGATTATTGCCGGATATGTATTTAATTCTCATGATGGTTATATTTATATTCGCGGTGAATATGCTGCTATCCAAAGAACCTTCCAACAAGCTCTCGACCATGCCATAGAGCAAGGGTATTTGGGGGCAAATATTTTAGGCACAGATTTTTGTTTTACTATTCACATTATGACTGGGGCTGGCGCCTATGTATGTGGTGAAAATTCAGCACTACTCAATTCAATTGAAGGTAAAGCAGGGCGACCTAGAACAAAACCCCCTCACTTAGCAGAGGTTGGGTTATTTAAAAAGCCTACCTTAGTTAACAATGTGGAAACTTTTGCCAATATCCCTGTTATTACTAAGATAGGCGGTGAAAAATACCTAAGTTATGGAACCGAGGAGAGCGGTGGGACGAAATTAGTCTGTTTATCTGGTCATGTAGCTAAACGTGGGGTCTATGAAATTCCATTTGGCATTACATTACGAAATATAATTTATGATCCAGAAATTGGTGGTGGGATGGCGGCAGAAAAAAAACTTAAATTTTTCCACTTAGGAGGGCAATCAGGTCCTTGTGGAATACCGAAGCAGCTAGATACACCATATTGCTATAAAGCCTTACGCAATGCTAAACTTTCCGTAGGTTCAGGCGCCATTGTTGTAATGGATGAGTCAGTATGCGTGATTGATTATCTTAAGAGTGTTACTGAGTTTTTCATTCATGAATGCTGTGGCAAATGTACACCATGTCGCCAAGGCAATCAGCAATTGTATATTATTTTAAATAAATTTACTAATGGTACTGGAGCGCAAGATGATTTTATAAAGATGCAAGAGTTGATTGATGTTTTGACTAAGACTTCTTTTTGTGGTGCAGGGCAATCAGCAACCGTAGCGCTGAATTCTTGCCTAGCCTACTTTAAAGATGAATTTGAGGCTCATATACATGGAATTTGTCCTGCGGGACATTGTTTTTAGAATAAGAGATTAAAATATTGTTGTTAGCCATTTCTTGAAAATGCCTAAGATAATAGGAGATATAACATTCCATAGATCAGAGCTTAAAGGAGTATGAATATATTTAATGGAAATAATAACCATCACAATTAATGGTCAAATTTTACAAACCCAGGCGGGATGTACAGTTTTAGAAGCTGCACGGGAAGCCGGTATCCATATTCCAACATTGTGTTATCTTGCCGACTTAACGCCAGAAGGTTCATGTCGAGTTTGCCTTGTTGAAATAGAAGGAATGCGTCGCCTAGTGACAGCTTGTACTTATCTGGTGTGGGAAGGAATGACTGTATATACAGATTCTGCCATTGTTCATGAATCTCGCAAACGTGTGGTACAATTGATATTATCCAATCATCCCCAAGAATGCCTTACTTGTCAACGCAATCTTGATTGCGAATTGCAAACACTTGCAAGCAAGCTTGGTATTAAAGAAATCCGCTTTAAAGGCCAACCAAGCCAATTTCCTATTGACGACAACAATCCTTTCATCATTAGGGATAATAATAAATGTATCTTATGCGGACGTTGTGTTCGTGTCTGTGAAGAAATACAGTGCTGTAATGTCTTACGGTTGACAGAACGGGGAATTCATACAAAAGTAACTCCCGCCTTCGATCGGCCGTTAGTTGAATCGAGTTGCGTATTTTGCGGTACTTGTGTGTCCGCTTGCCCAGTGGGTGCGCTAACTGAAAAAGCTATGTGTGGCAGCGGATCACCGGATAAAAAGGTCAAAACAACCTGTCCATTCTGTGGTGTTGGTTGCAATTATGATCTTAATGTAAAAGACGGTAAAATTATCGGTGTCACCTCCAATCTGACAAGCGTTGTCAATGGTCGCCTCACTTGTGTGAAAGGGCGTTTTGGTATTGATTATGTTCACAGTCCTGAACGTTTGACCACACCCTTAATCAAGAAAGATGGTCAATTTGTGGAGGCATCTTGGGATGAAGCTCTAAATTTGATTGCTACGAAATTTAGCGAAATTAAAAATAACTATGGCAGCGATGCCTTAGCTGCTCTTAGTTCGGCTCGGTGTATCAATGAAGAAAATTATTTAATGCAAAAATTTATGCGTGCAGCGATTGGCACTAATAATATTGATCACTGTGCTCGTGTTTGCCATGCACCTACGGTGGCCGGTCTGGCAGCCACCTTTGGCTCAGGGGCAATGACCAACTCCATCAGTGAAATACCAGATAGCAAAGTCATCTTCTTAATCGGTGCCAATCCTACCGAAGCACACCCTGTTATTGGCGCTAAGTTGCGTCAAGCCATTCGTAAGGGCGCTAAATTAATTGTCGCTGATCCGCGTAGAATTGAACTGGCGACTGACGCCCATGTCTTCATGCAACTCCGGCCGGGTACGGATATTGCATTGATTAATGGTATGATGCATATCATCTTGAAAGAAGGTTGGCATGATCGTGAGTTCATAAGGTCTTATACCGTTGATTTTGATAAAATGGCAGCAACGGTAGAAAAATATACTCCCCAATATGTGGAAGGTATTACAGGTGTACCCCAACATCTGCTCCGCGAGGCCGCCCAGATTTATGCCACAAATGAACGAGCGTCAATATTCTATACGCTTGGCATTACTGAGCATATTTGCGGCACTGACAATGTCATGAGTTTGGCCAATTTAGCCATGCTGACAGGTAATGTAGGCAAGCTTAATTCTGGCATCAATCCTATGCGTGGTCAAAATAATGTACAAGGATCCTGTGATATGGGGGCATTGCCTGATGTTTATTCTGGTTACCAAAGAATAGATAACCCTCAGGTACAGGAGAAATTTGAGAAGGCTTGGGGCGTTAAATTATCCGATAAAATTGGCTTGATGCTTCCTGATATGTTTGATGCTGCAATAGCGGGTTCACTGAAAGCCATGTACGTTATGGGAGAAGATCCAGTACTGTCGGACGGCAATGCCCACCATGTGCGGAAAGGGTTTGAGCATCTAGAATTTCTGGTCGTACAGAATATCTTTATGACAGAGACAGGAAAATTAGCTGATGTTGTTCTGCCCGCATCCTCTTTTGCCGAGAAGGATGGTACGTTCACCAACTGTGAACGCCGCCTGCAGCGAGTCCGTAAAGCCATCGAACCTATTGGTAAGAGTCGCCCTGATTGGCAGATTATTATGGATTTATCCAATCGGATGAATTATCCTATGTCCTACAGTCATCCCAGTGAAATTATGAACGAAATTGCCGTTCTTACCCCAATACTTGCTGGTATTTCTTTTGATCGAATTGATGAAAACGGTTTACAGTGGCCTGTATTGGACAAACAACATCCTGGTAGCCAATATCTTCATAAAAATGGCAATTTCACCTCTGGTCGTGGTACCTTTAAAGCCATCGAACATCAAGCGCCTGGTGAGGTAGCCGATGTGGACTATCCTTTCACCCTAACCACTGGACGCATTTTGTATCATTATAATATTACTACAGTAGGACACTCCAAACACTTGACCACCCACCGTCCTGAAGAACGGGCCATGATTCATCCTGAGGATGCTAAGCGGTTACACATTAATGATCAAGATTTCATTAATGTTACATCCCGCAGAGGTACAGTGCAAACCAAGGCCTGGATAAATGATGCTGTATTACCTGGATTAATTTGGATGTCATTTCATTATCTGGCATGTCCTACGAATGAACTCACTAGCGGCAACTATGATAAAGCAACCAAAACTTACGAATATAAGGTATGTGGTGTGCAAGTAGAAAAGGCCATTATGACTGTTTTGTAGAATTAGTACCTCCGTATTCTCCTGTGGCAAGCATTGTCACGACTGTTCTGTTGAGTTATTTTAAAAGTAAATGTCAGTAAATAATAATAATCCATTTACTATATAGTGAAAAACCTCCTAGACGGATTCACGTTAGAATCCGCCTAGGAGGTTTTTCGTCGTTATAGATGATACGGTTCCGCCCGATAAATGCAACCTATTTGGTAGATGCCAGTTGAAGAAATTAAATCTGCCCTATCTAAGGTTGAATCTTTTAATAACATTATGGGAATCTCAGCTGCACCAGAACTTTTACGTCTGACATTCAGATATACTGATCAAGTATTACCTCTAACTCACTAAGCTGCACATATCCCTGAGAAATTAATTTAGCTTTGCCCTCTATTTCGGCTACTACACTTGGATAGCTTACTACTCCTAACTGCCCAGCCAATACAAAATACTCCCTCACTTTTGTTGAATTTCGGTCAGAAAAATATTCTTGTTTAAATATTTCTTTTGAGACACCAAAGTTATCAGCAAGATCCGCATAAAGTTGCCAATCATTCATATCTTTGCCATGCACGTAAAAAGCATTCTGTATGCTTTTTACGTATTCAAAGGTCTTTTCTTTGTTGATGGTTTGCATAATAACAACGGCTTTTGCACCAGGTAAACTATCTAAAATAGCTCCGTTGTTTTGTAGTATGTTTTTTTCAAATTCATCACCAAACTTTTTCCCTGTCAATTTTGTGAGTGTGGTATTATGGGTTCTGATAAAATGACTCAGGCTGTTATCCATTACTTTTATATTCTCACCAATCCACATTCCAGCCGGTAAAAGGGTAAAATCAAGATCCCTCTGATACTTCTCATGAGCTTGGTTAATTACATCACTAAATCCATAACACCATCCACACATTGTATCCATAACGTAATAAATTTTCCTTTTCATCTCTTGATCCTCCCTTAAATAATGATTGGTAATAAACGATCATATCAACATCATCCTCCCTTAGTATGCGATAGTAAACCGCTTACGAATAAAATGCGGATTTTCTGCTTCATCTAACATGGCGACAGCATAATCTTCTGTAGAAATATGACTCTCCCCTTTTTCATCGACTACAAGCTGATCGGTACCAATTCGAAATGTACCTGTACGTTGTCCTGGCTGAAACATGGCAGCAGGGCTAAAATAGGTCCAGTCCAAATCTGCCTTACGATAAACTTCTAGAGCTTCGCAAGCAGCCAATGCTACTGCTTTCCATGCCTCTGGGAAGTTTGGTGCATTGACAAGTTTGAGACCAGGAGCGACTTCCAGACTACCAGCCCCACCTACGATCAACAATCGTTGTACTCCAGCCTGTTTCACAGCATCAATCAGCCCTTGAGCCATCAGCTTCATCGTGTTCTCGGCCCCGTGTGCTGGTCCATAAGCACTAATGACCACATCATAACCTGCTACCGCCTTACTAATGCTCTTGCCATCTAAAAGATCCCCTGTTACGACGCTTAA
>Ga0209123_1000827_pt1 | contig 35599 bp, 33 predicted proteins | sample BarGraIncu00431A_FD_184500 | JGI IMG/M metagenome (GOLD analysis project Ga0209123, IMG submission 184500) | Arctic peat soil microbial communities from Barrow, Alaska, USA - Barrow Graham LP Incubations 004-31A (SPAdes) (version 2) | ecosystem: Environmental > Terrestrial > Soil > Wetlands >... | reverse complement strand
TTCATGGCGAGCCACATGTTGCTGGTGCCGATGAAATTCTCCGGAAGCGCCTCGGCCTGGCGCCGCACGGTGAAATCGTGCCAGTCCCGGCTTTGCCGACGCCGCCCGCCGAAATCCGCGTAGCGGAAATCTGCGGTGTCGGGGCTGTCGCGCACCAGGGCGATCTTTTCTTCCAGGCGCCGCCCGGCCTCGGCATAATCCTCATCCGGGTAGGTGTCGCGCGAGAATACCTCCTGAACGATGGGAAGTAGATACAGCTCGAACGGCATGGCGTGCACCAGCGTGCCCTCGGCCTCAATGTGAAGATGGTGCCCGCGCGCCTCTATGGAAACCTGGCGGCTGTCCAGCCGGAAATCGCGCAGGAAGTCGAGGTAGTCCCCCGCCAGCGACGGGATTCCGCTCAGATAGTAGAGTTCTTCCGGGCTGAACCGAAGTGTGTCGAGGTGGCGCACCTGTTCGCGGATCTCGTCGGCATACCTGCCGAGGTCAACCCCATCGTTGCGGCACTTGAAGCGGTAGCGTGCCTGGGCGCTGGGAAAGTGGTGCAGGAAGGCCTTCTGCATCGAAAGCTTGTAACGGTCGGTGTCCATCAGAGTCTGGATGATTGGCTTGTCCTGCTTCATGACCGGCTCCTTTGGCTTGCCTTGCCCGGCCGCTTCAAAGCGACTCCAGACAGACGACGCCTGACGCCGCCATCTCGACCAGAGCCGCCTGCACGGTTTCGGGCGCGATGCCGCGGCAGCCCGCCAGGTTTACCACCACCCGGAAACCGGCCCGGCGCAGTTGCAGGGCGGTGGTCTTCACACAGTAGTCGGTAGCCAGACCACCGACCAGGACCGTTTCAATGCCGCGGCAGGTGAGAAATTCAATGACGCCGGTACTCTGGCGCTCCGCCAGGTCGTGGTAGCAGGCCCCGTAGGGGTGCAGGTCGGGCTCGATCCCTTTTTGCACGAAAAAATCGTAGTCGGCCGGGTGCGGCAGACCGTCGATGAGTTGATGCCCGAGGGTGCCCGGAACGCAGTGCAGGTTCCAGCGGATGTCGACGTTCTTCCCCGCAACAGGAGTGAACTGGGGCTTTTCCTCCGTAGTCTTCCAGAGCGCGTTGACCGGATGGGCGTCCTTGGATCCCACGCGCAGGCGCGCCAGCCCGGCCTGGTGGTTGAGAGCGTCGGCAAGGGTTTCCCCGCCGACAACCGGAAGCTCGCCGGGGCACAAAGGAGTGAAACCCTTTTGCGCGTCCACGTCGAAGCTCGCCGTAACTTCCTTATCGAATAGCATCACGTTATCCTTGATTGGTGGGAATAGCTGTCGTGGTCCTGACCAGCGCTGTCAGAACCTTGCAGGGGCAATTGCCGGAACGGATGGCCTATTTGAAGGTTTGCACAAGGCTCCCCTTTCCTAGCCAGGCAGTACCGTTTTGCCCCGTTTATCCAGAAGTCAGGTGCAGCAATCACTTCGATTCACGCCAAAGGCTAAAGAAATCGATGGATCGACACCCCTTTGTGTCAGGTAAGGATTTGTGGGTAGAATTACCCGGAGGATTGCTGCAGTCACAAACTAACTTTGTATTCCCGATGTGTCAATATCAAACCTCTGCGCCAAGCCGATTGAGATTGATATTCCAGGCCAGGGAAAAACTCACCCTCCCCACCCTCCTGGCGCAGCAATCGCCAAGGCACGAAAAAGCCCGCCGCAGATGGCTCTGCAGCGGGCTATACACCTACCGGATATGCGTCTTAAATTGTCTTACTGACCTCATTGGAGTAACTACTTTCGTTTCCAGAGGAGTCGTATGCCGTGACGGCAAAGTAATAGGTTCCTGGCGGAAGACTAACACTAAAGCTCGGTACCATGCCGACCGCGATGCTGCTGGAGTAGGTTTTGGGAGATGATCCGTAATAGACCTTATATCCCGTGGCGACCGATGGGGTGACGTCCCAGGTCAGTTTAGCGACTCCCGTTGCCGCGGAGCCGCCTGTAGTGGTTCCGCCTGCCGTTGTTCCGCCCGTCGTGGCTCCGACTGCCGCTGCAGTTCCGTCTGGCAAGGAAGGTCCGCCAACAACGGCAGTTCCACCAGTTCCAGCGGTGGCACCACTTGCACCAGTTCCACTAGCTGCAGTAGTTGCAGCAGTATCTCCGCTCGAGGTGGATCCGGCTGGTGCGGCCGTTGAGGTAGTTCCGGCCCCGGAAGCGCTGTCGCTTCCGCTCAAGAGGGAACCACCTGCAGAGGAATTGGATCCCCCGCCGCTGCCGCATCCAGCCTGGGATAACAGCACCAAAAGGGTTAGTGATACTGCGCATAACTTCTTAACACTCATGTAGCCTCCTTTGTACGAAAAAGTGTGCTGACGCAAAAAAGCCGGGTCCAAATATCGGTAGATATCTCGGCGACCCGGCTGTCTCGGTGAGACCCTTAGGCTTTCCGTCCCATCCTTGCGGATGGTTTAGTATTTTCGTATCGTAGTGCTCTCTTTTTTTAAGTAACAATACACAACAATGGCTTTTTGGTCAGTGACCCCGGTCACCATTTGCGGATTTTTATCTTTAACGTGGCCCAGGCCGGAAAATAACGAGAACCGTGCCTCTGACGCCTTCAAAGGCCCCTCTGTGCCTGCCAAAGCCCACAAAAAAGTGCACCTGAATGGCAGAAACTCTGCTCATTCAGGTGCACTAAATTGTGACAGAAAACAAACCCGTGACAGATACTAAGCCATGCTTGACCCGCACGCCTTGCATTTGCGTGCCTCAAGCGGGATTAACTCCAGGCATTCGGGGCAGCTCTTGGTGGGAGCTCCTGGTGCTGCCGGCTTGAGCAGAGCCTTGGTCACCAGGAAAACAACCAGAGCTATGAAGAAAAAATCGATGACCGTTCCAATCAGATGACCGTAGGCAATAGCGCTGTCGGTCACCTTTCCTTTGGCGTCGGTGACAGTCCTCAGCACAAATTTCGCTTCGCGCCAGTCTCCTGCCGGGAGAACCAGACCGATGACCGGCATGAGGAGGTCGTCCACAATCCCGGAAACGACCTTCCCGGTCGCGGCGCCAATAACGACACCAACGGCAAGGGCCAGCGCATTCGACTTGGTAAGAAAGGCCTTAAAATCTTGCAGCATGGGTAAGCCTCCTTGCGTTACGGGCCTTTATTCGCAGATGAAGTTAGCTTCGATGCGACGATTGCTGGCCATGCCTTCCTTGGTCTTGTTGGTGCTGCGCGGCTTGGTGGGGCCGTATCCCTTCGCCTCGAGGCGCTCGGGAGCGACGCCGAAGGTCTTGATCAGGTAGTTGCGCACGCTATCCGCGCGGCGCTGGGAGAGCTTCATGTTGCTTGCCTTGTCACCGGCATTGTCGGTGTGACCTTCAATGACGCCTCTGGCCTTGGGAAATTCGGCGAGGAAATCGGCAAGTTTCTTCAGTTCGTCGTGATACCGCGGTTTGACGTCGAACTTGTTGGTATCGAACTGGACGTCAACGACCGTCGGGCTGCAAAGCTTGGGTGCCGGTGCCACAACGACCGGAGCGGTAACGGCTATGCTTGCGGCGCTTTTGGCAACACCACCGACTCCGTTGCAGGTCAAGTTGTACAGTGTGTTGTCAGCAGGCGTAATTGCCAGCGAGCCCTGGGTTTCTACGGGACCGATTCCCGGCTGAATGTCGCAACGTGTGGCGTTTTGCGAAGTCCAGGAGAGCGTGGCAGACTGACCCTTGACGATGGAATCCGGGGAAACCATCAGGTGGTCCGTGGGGGCGGGTGCCGGAGCGACCACCACCGGTACCGGAACTGGCACCGGTGCCGGTGCCGGCGCCGCTTCGGGGGCTTTTATCACGACCGGAGCCGGAACTTCCTTCACTACCTGCGGAGGGCAAAGAGCGTTAGCTTTTGCGGTGGCTTGTTGCGCCAAAGCGGCCCCTTCTTCGGTGTGACACGCCCGGAACACATCGTAGGCGTTGTTCTTGGCCGCCTCGGCTGCCTGAAATTCAGCAGGGCAGATTTGGGCTTTTCCAGCCTGACGTGCAGCTTCGACCGCGCGATCTGACTCCTGCAGCTCATGGCGTATGAAGTAACCCGGAATGCTGCCTCGTGTTGTGTTAACCTCATAGCTGGCACAACCTGACATTGCTGCCACAGATGCCATAGCTGCAAGAAAAAGTAAGGATTTTGGTGTTGACATACTCATTCTCCTCTCTTTTACATCATTAAATTGATCAAACTCAGTGAAACGTACTATTAAGCTACTTACTAGTCAAGATAATTTTCAGCGTGTGTCAGATCAAGGTTTAGCTATAACAGAAAAAATATTTCAATCAACTGTTTGCGTCGTGATCATCCATTCGTTTTAGTCTGACAATGTTGCCGATGCAGGCGTCCATATTATTTTGCACGAAACGCAGCGTTTCCAGATGGTTGTCAACCGTCATCAGGCGCGTCTGTTCCTTGGTTACACCAGTCGCCCCTTTTTTGCTGAGCAGCACTTCCATAACGCAGAAATCGAAGAAATCCGATTTCCCTCTCTTATTACGATCTCGATATGCCATGTTAGATTCCTCCCTGACCGATGTTTGAGGTGCTCTTTCACCGGTCGTCACGAGCTGCATGGTCCATTCTGAATGAGTGCCGCTTTAATGGCTTGAGCTAAGTTTCCGCTATTCCCGAAGTAGATTCAACCAAGCAATTCCGACCAAATGTGGCCAATTGTGACACCCCTGCCCACCTAGTCACTCAGAGTGCGGAGCGGGCCAGTTAGTCGTGTAGAACAGTGAAAGAGCATGCAAAAAGCAAAAAGGCGACCTGAAATACAGGCAGCCTTTTTAACATTCTTTTGCCCGTCCGCATCACACCAGGCTCTCAGACCGTGTCAATGTCCACCTTGACTGTCTGAACTTTCTGGGCAAGCAACGCCCAGCTATCTCCGGCAAATCTCCGTCCGCCAGAACCTCCACAAATGCTGCGAAAACTTTCCCTACCCGCCCCTCTTGCCAATCGGATGCACCGAGGTCGCCTTGAAGGACGCATAGACCCGGGTTCCCTGCGACAGCCCGAGGGTGGCGAACGATTCGCGGGTAACGAACGAGGTGAGCGGGAAACCGCAGTCCAACCGCAGCCTGAGAAAGGGACCCAGAGACGCAATTTCGACGATTCTTGCCGGGAACACGTTGCGGGCACTGGTCGTGTGTGCTGGATCACGCAGACTCACCGTCACGTTCTCGGGTCTGATGCAGCAGTAGACCGCCTCGCCCTGCAACGGACTGCCGATGGCATCAATCTCGTGTTCCCCTACGCGCACGGCCATCTGCAGCTCCAGATTGCTGAGCACCACCCCTTCCAGGATGGTTTCCATGCCGACGAAGTTGGCAACGAACTCGTTCACCGGAGCGTTCATGACCGCGGCCGGGCTGCCGTCCTGAACCACCTTGCCGCCGTTGAGCACCACCACCCGGCTCGACAACCTGAGCGCCTCGGACTGGTCATGGGTCACCAGTATCGCCGCAATCCCTTGGTCACGGATGATGCGGTCCATGTCCTCGGTCAGCGACTGCCGGGTCGGCGCGTCCAGGTTGGCGAACGGTTCGTCGAAGAAGATGATCTCCGGTTCCACCGCGAAGGCCCGGGCCAGGCTGACGCGCCGGGCTTCACCGCCGGAAAGCTTCCGGGCGGAACGCCGCGCCAGGTCGGAGAGCTTGAAGCGCTCCAGATAGTGCAGCACCCGATCGCGGGTCTCGGCCCGCCCCACCCCCCGGATCTTCAGTCCACTCGCGACGTTCTCATAAACGGTGCTGTCGAAAAGTAGCGGCTCTTGCAGCACCATGGCAATCTTACGGCGAAAGGCAAGCCGGGAGGCGTCGGACTGTATCTCCACGCCCCGGTGCCAGACGGAGCCCGATTCAGACTGGATGAGCCCCATGATGGCAAGAAGCAGCGTAGACTTCCCCGCACCATTGGGTCCGATCAGTGAGACGAATTCGTTTTCACGCAGTGCAAAGGAGGGTATTTCGAGTATCCGTACGCCGCCCCGACTGACCGTCAGGTCTTGCAGTTCGAGCACGTTTGCTGACTGGTTCATCGGGGCCTTTCTCGCTGCTGGATATGGGTAAGGATGTAGTTGATGACGAAGCAGAATAAAAGAAGAATGAGGGAAAGGGCAATCGCAATATCGAAATTGCCCCTTCCCGTTTCCATAACCGTAGCCGTGGTAAGAACCCGCGTGTACCCCTTCACGTTGCCGCCGACCATGATCGAGGCGCCGACCTCGGAGATCACCCCGCCAAACCCCGCCATGACGCCAGCCATGAGCGGAAGTCGCGCCTCCTTGATCAGCATCCAAACCAGCTGAGTCCGGGTGGCCCCCAGGGCAAGGATCTGCAGCCTCAAGCTGGCCGGCAGTTGCTGCATAGCGGCGATGGTGATCCCCATGACGATGGGGGTCGCAATGACCGACTGCGCGATGATGATCGCGGCCGGCGTGTAGAGCAGCTCCATAAACCCCAACGGTCCGTTACGCCAAAGGAGGATGGAGACGAAAAGCCCGACGACAACCGGCGGCAACCCCATGCCGGTGTTGACCAGGCTCACCAGAACTTTTTTCCCCGGAAAGCGGGTCAAGGCGATCAGCGTACCGCAGCCGATCCCGATAACGAGACTTACCAGCGTCGCCAGGCCGGAGACCTTGAGGGAGAGCATGGCGATCCCCAGCACCTCCGGGTCGAGGGAGGCGAGGAGCTGGAACGCCTTGACCAAGCCTTCGAGAATCAGGTCCATTACTCGGGTTTACCTGCGTCCGGGAAGAACAGCGGCGAGCCGAACTCTTTGGTGCCGAAGTGGCTGATGAGCGTCTGGGTCGGTGCGGAGACCATGAAGTCGGAGAACGCCTTGGCGCCGGGGGTGTTGACCTTGGGCCACTTGGCCGGGTTCACCTCGATGACGTGGTAGATGTTCAGCAGCTTAGGCTCGCCCGATACCAGTATTTCCAGGCCTAGGTGGCGTTTCTTGTTGAGCGCCAAGTAGGTACCGCGGTCGGCAATCAGGTAGCCGTGCTTCTCGGCTGCGACGTTGAGCGTCTCGCCCATACCCAGACCGGTCTCCTGGAACCATTTCTGCCCCTCGGGCGCAATTCCGGCCACCTTCCAGAGTCCCTTTTCCTTGGCGTGGGTGCCGGAATTGTCGCCGCGCGACAGAAATAGCGAGCCTGACTGGGCGATCTTTTTGAGCGCCTCAGCGGCGCTCTTGGACCCGCGAATCTTGGCGGGGTCGTTTGCCGGTCCCAGCAGAAGAAAGTCGTTATGCATGACGAGTTTTCGGTTGACTCCGAAGCCCTGTCCCATAAAAGCCTTCTCTGCCTCAGGCGAATGCACCAGAAGCACGTCGGCCTCACCCTTTTCCCCCATTTTCATCGCCTGCCCGGAACCGACCGAAATCGTCTTTACAAAATAGCCGGTCTGCTTTTCGAAAATCGGAATAAGCACATCCAGCAGGCCGGAATCCTGAGTGCTGGTGGTCGTAGCAAGAATGAGGTTTTTCTGTTGCGGTTGCGCCGACCAACTGGAGGGGACCAAGGCGATTGCAGACAGGATGAAGCACGACAGCATCACGAATAGTACTCTTTGCAGCTGTTTCATCATTCAGGCTCCTTTGTGGGTTATGACTGATTCGTCAGTTTGAGTTACCAGAGCAGGGCACTTCCGTGGTCACAAAACTACCTTATATCACAACCGGTAGGAAGATTGCCACCCAGTTGCTGTATACTTTTAGATAATGAGCGCTGATCTTTAGCCAGCAATAAGGGCTTACACAAGAGCGACATTCCTGCAGCGAATTTCGCGCTTGGACTACAGCCCGCCCCAAACGAAATTAGATGCTACAGGCACTTTCAAGGAACCTGCCCCCTAATCCGACAGGAGGAAAGTGACATGACAGCAGTATCTCGCAAGATCACCTTTGCCGTCAACGATGGGAACCCACAGCTTTGGGAGCGGGAGTGGCTGGTCACCAACGGCCTGGGCGGGTATGCCTCAGGTACGGTGGCAGGCGCCCTCACCCGCCGCTATCACGGACTGCTAATCGCTGCCTACCCGGCCCCCCTGGGGCGCACCATGATGCTGAACCGGGTCGCGGAAAGCGTCCGCTGCACCAACGGTAACGAGCTCAGGCTCGGGCCGGATGATGCCGGGGTCGGAGCGCCGGAACAGGACCGGGTCCCGTATCTGGCTGAATTCCTGCTTGAGGACGGCCTGCCGGTCTGGCGCTACCAGCTAGAGGGGGCGGTCATTGAGAAGCGGGTTGTCATGGAGCACCGCCACAACACGACGCACCTCATATACCGGCTCATATCCGGTGCAAAGCTGCTGCAGTTAAGGCTGAGGCCGGAGCTCAATTTCCGTCCCCACGACGCACCGGCAGACCTGACCCAGCAGAAACCCTACCGGATCAGCGCCGAGGCAGCCGGCTACCTCATCAGCTGCGGGAGCGGTGTAGCGCAGCTTCGGCTCGCCCTCATAGGGGGAATCTTCACCTTGGAGGAGCGACAGAGCGCCCGGCTTTGCTACCCTATGGAGCAGGCACGCGGTTATGACTGCCAGGGACAGCTCTGGAGCCCTGGTTATTTCGATCTTGAATTGGCTTCGGGAGCAGATGCAGTCCTGAGTGCGACCACCGAGGGCTGGGGGGCCCTGGAAGAGCTCCCTCCCTGGGCGGCGCTTGGCAGGGAGAGCGAGCGCCGCAGCCAGTTGATCGCCGCGGCAGAGCCGGGAGCGCGCTCCGGATTCGCCGCGGAACTGGTACTGGCTGCGGACCAGTTCCTCATCGCGCCACCCGAAGGGCGGCAGGGCAGCGCCGGCAAGCCAGCGGCAGGTGAGACAAACTGTTCCGTCATTGCCGGCTATCACTGGTTCACCGACTGGGGACGCGACACCATGATCTCCCTGGAGGGGCTCACCCTGGTTACCGGACGCCACGACGAGGCGCGCCGGATACTGCGCAGCTTTGCCAGCTATGTAAAGGCCGGCCTGATACCGAACCTATTTCCGGAGGGTGAAAACGAAGGGGCCTACCATACTGCCGACGCGAGCCTCTGGTTTATCCATGCCGTCGGGCGCTATCTGGCGTGCACCGGCGATCGCGACACCCTGCGGCTGATCCTCCCCCAATTGAGAGAGATCATCGACCGGCATCTCATCGGCACCGGCTTTGGCATCGGCATGGACCACGGAGACGGTCTGCTGCGGCAGGGCGCCCGGGGCTATCAATTGACCTGGATGGATGCCAAGGTCGGAGACTGGGTGGTCACCCCCCGGCGCGGCAAGGCAGTCGAGATCAACGCCCTCTGGTACAACGCCCTGAGGCTTATGGGGGGGTGGTGCGCCGAGGAGGGTGATCAGGGGCTCTCGCGGCGCCTCGAGCTTTGGGCGGATCGGGCAGGCAGTTCCTTCAACGAGCGCTTCTGGTATCCGGAGGGGGGGTATCTCTACGACGTAGTGGACGGAGAGGCCGGAGATGACTGTTCCTTGCGTCCCAACCAGCTCATCGCCCTCTCGCTTTGCCACCCCGTACTGAAGCCGGACAAGTGGGCGCGGGTGCTCAAGGTCGTGTGCGAGCGTCTGGTTACCCGGGTTGGACTGAGGACCCTCGCGCCGGGATCGCCCGATTACCAGGCAAGCTATCAGGGCGACCTGCGCGCCCGGGACGCGGCCTACCACCAGGGGACCGTCTGGCCCTGGCTGCTGGGTCCCCTGGTCGATGCCTGGCTGCGCTGTTACCCGGAGCAGAAGGAAGAGGCGCGCGGTTTTTTAGCAGGGCTGGAGGAGGAATTGGATCAGCAGTGCATGGGAACCATCGGGGAGATTTACGACGCCGAAGAGCCGCATCAGCCAAGAGGGTGTGTGGCGCAGGCCTGGAGCGTGGCAGAGGTATTGCGGGGCTGGTTAAAGGCGAGTAGCGGAGAAAAAACGTAAAACCTATTAGCCACGGAGACACGGAGGACACTGAGAACGTCAAAAACAAGACCGAGGAAGGTCAAAAACAAGAAAAACGGGTTAAAGACAAATCAGAAGCGACCTTGCTTAGTAACGCCGCTTGGGCATTTCGCCTTTTCAAGGTTTTGCTATTCCCCTGTTTTACGTTTTTGACTTTCTCCTTGTACTCCGTGTCTCCGTGGCAAAAAGGTTTCGATTTTAGCTTGTCCAGATTTTCCTCGATTTTGATTCTCTCCGTGGCTTGCTGCTTCCGTGAACTCATTTTTTACGCGATTCGATCTCGCGCTTCTCGTGATAGAAGAAGCGGACCATGTAGTACTCGAAGGGATACCCGCTCTCAAAGTAGCGGAAACTCTGCTGATGCCTGGTGTCGATGGCGTTGAGTGTCTCAATCCCTGCGCTGATGGTAAAATCATCGTCGGTGTTTGCGAAGGGATCGATCGCGGTATAGATACCGTAGGTAATGCCGCTATCCACGGCGAGACCGCCGGCATCGCGCAGCGACGAGGGGCCGAAGATCGGCAGCACCAGGTAGGGTCCCGAGCCGGCACCCCAGTATCCCAATGTCTTCCCGAAATCCTCGTACTGCCGGTCCAGTCCGAACTTGGTCGCCGGATCGAACAGCCCTCCCAGCCCCAGCGTGCTGTTGGTCACGAAGCGTCCCAGGGTCTTGGCCGACTCGGTACCCTTGAGCTGGAACAGGCTGTTGGTGAGAGTCTTGACCTCTGCCAGGTTATTGTAAAAATTGGAGATCCGGTCTTGCAGGAAAACCGGGGTGACGAACTCGTAACCTCTCACCACCGGCAGGAAGACGTATTTGTCGAAGTAAAAGTTGAAGCGGTACATGCGCCGGTTAAACCCTTCCCAGGGGTCAGCCACCTCGGCGAAGGGCTGGTCCCGGTACTCGCTTATCGTGTGACGGGGCGGCGGTTCCCCCCTGGTATCCACCCGGGTCGCGGCACACCCGAGAAGTGTCAACATCAGTAGCAGCATCAAGGCGAACGGTATCCGGCAGGCGTAGTATCTGATGGCAGTCACGAGGGCGCCCTCCTTATTGTTTGAAGAAAGCGACCATGTAGGCCAGGTTTTCTTTGTATTCAAGATTGCCTAGATGGCCGCCGCGTGGGTAAAGCTTGGCCCTACCACCGAAAAGCTGCCGCAGGTAGTCACGGTCCGCCTTGGAGAGCAGGAAGTCGTTTTCATTGGCGACCATGCCGACCTTGTCTGACGACTTCAGCCACCCCTCGATGCTCCTAAGGCTCTGGGATGCAATGAGCGCCTCCTTGCTGAGTCCCGGCAGGCGCGTTTGGAAATGGGGATAGAAGTACTCGTTGAAATAGTCCAGGAAGCCCAGGTGGGTGGAAACCAGAAAATAATCAAAGACAGAGTCGTTCGAGGTAAGCTCCCGGTTCTTCGGCACCACGTACCCGCTGTTGGTCATCACATCAGAGGCGAAAATCATGCCGGCCATGTTGATGCGGAAGGTGAGCCCGATCAGTCCTGCGGTTTCCTGTGGGGTAAACACGCGCTGCTGGTAGATCGCATACAGAAAATTGTCATTTATAGCAACGTAGTTTCCGTAGCTGTAGAACTGGGTGAATTTGGATAGTATCTGATTGAAGAAGGTACCTTCCTTTTTGGGTCCTCCGGGAATCTGCTTCAGCAGGTCCTCGATCCTGAGGGCAGAATCGTAGACACTCACCGGAGGCTCGATCAGCAGCACCTTGCGAAAGTTAAAGACCCGGCGCTCCTCATCGAGTTTCGCCACGAAGGCGGCCTCGGTGGCTCCCAGACTGTACCCCCCCAAATTAAAGGAGGAGACCTCGATTTTTCCCTGCACCTTTTTCCAGGCAACCTCCATAGCCCGGTAAAGGTCCGCGGAATCCTCGATCAGGTCGCCGGGGAGGCGGCTTTGGGAAGCGGAGATGATAAAGTTGGCGTTGGTGGGCGACGGCAGGACGATGACGTGGAAGCCTTCCTTGTAGAGTGCCTTCATCATGGTCAAAGCCGCAGTCGCCCGATCGCTGCAGCCGGTGCCGGGAATCAGGAAAACCAGGGGCGCCTTCTTTTTCTGGTAGGCGAAGGTCACGTGCAGTCCCTGGTCGTAGAAGAAAATCGGCGGCTTCTCCCGGTCCGGGATGATATCAAGCACCAATTGCCGGGTGCGCATCTTGGCAGGAAAGGTGGGTATGAGTTTCGCCGGGGTTCCGATAATGGTCGCTTCGTAGGATCCCTCGATCGGATAGCCGTAGTCATCGGCCGCATGCCCCGACAGCGGGAACAGGACGAGGCAGCAGAGCAGCAGCCTCAACGGCATGACAGGAAAACGACCCTTTTTAGGGCAACTCCGTCCCAAGCCCCTCCCCCCCTGGCAAGCGGCGGTAGCGCTCGTTTCGTCAAGACGCACCGCGTTGAGCGTCTGGCAGGGGTAACCTTCCTCATTTGCTGTTTGCATTAGGGCTCCCTCTTTCATGCTGATCTCTGATTCTACCGACTGCCCCAGGCGCAATGGGGCGGGCACCCGACTCTTAACCGCATATGATGAGCGCTCCGGCGCCGGAAACGGTTAACCTGGTCTGCACCACAAAAAAAGGCGTATTTCCAGTACGCCCTCGATAACCACGGACAGTCAAAACCGATATTTTTCCGGCCGAGAGGAGCGCATCCTACTTCACAATAAGGTCGTTTTTCACATCGGTCACTCCGTTTACTCCGCGGGCCAGATCGGCGGCCTTGTTGGCATTTTGTGCCGAATCGACAAAACCGCTCAACTGGACTACCCCCTGATAGGTCTTGACGTTGATCTGGAAACCCTTCAGTGCCATATCGTTCACGATGGCGGCTTTCACTTTGCTGGTGACAACGGAGTCATCGACATACTGGCCGGTGCTTTCGTGACTCTTGGAGGTTGTGCACCCCTGGAAAGCCGCGAAAAGCCCAAGAACCAGCATCAATTTTGCTGTAGCTCGCAGTATTGCCATGACCAGTTCTCCTTTGTTTCCCTATGATGAGCGCTTATCAAGTTAACGATATCTCACGCAAGATAACTGTCAAGCGCCTCCCGAGTAGCAGCCGGCAAATTGATTTATACTGCTGCGCCAGTATACTTGTCGATTATAGCCCGCGTTAATTCGAGTTCCACTCCTGAGAGGAGCAAACCATGAAGTGCGCCATAATCACCCTGACCATCTTGTTGCTGGCAGGTGCAGGGATCGCTGAGGAGATTGATCCATCGATTTGCAACCCCGGTACAGGGATTTCCTATTATTCCAGTGGACGACTGAAGTCCTGCGCTTTGGGAGATGATTTTGCGATCTATGGAGTCAATTGCAACCAGTATTCGATCATCAACCTCTACGAAACCGGAACCCTCCAAAGCTGCGTCACGCGCGACTATTTCAAATACGACCAGATCACCTGCAATCAGTACAGTCTGGTCAGCTTTTTCCCGACTGGCAAACTGGACACCTGTGATCTTTTTGAGTCAGTACAGATTGACGGGAAGAGTTGCGTGGAGTTCCAGCCCATTTCCTTCTTTGAAAATGGCAAGCTAAAGTCCTGCGGCGCGCCGCCGTAGCTCGTCACGGACGTCCCACCTCCCTGAACTCAGTAGCGGAGAGTGTAGGGGCGAATCATCATTCGCCCAACGACGATGCCGGCTCTTAACTTAACAACAGTGGGATTGGGGGAAAGGTGAGGTTTTAGTGTGGGGTACGGTAAAGAGAAGAACCGTAGGAGCGACCCAATGGACGCGAAAATCACGGCGCTGATGACGCTCCTGGAAGGGACGTTGACTAGGCTAACAGTTTGAACTGGTGAAGTTAGGGATTTCCTTGGACACAGATTTATTACTGATTGTTGGCAAGCCGTTTCATCACCTGCTGCATTTCGCCCCAGACCTCCCGCTTCAGGGCCGGATTTTCCACCAGCGCCTCGGGGTGCAGACTCGGCATCAGGGGGGTGCCGTCCAGATCGTGAAAAGTTCCCCGCAGGGCACCGATCGCCTCACAACTGGCAAGGAGAAGTTGCGCGGCGGGTTCTCCCAGCGCCACGACGACTTCGGGAGCGACCGCAGCGATGCGCCCCAAAAGGTCCTCGCGCGTAACGCTTGGCGCGCCCGCAGCATCGAGGGAAAAGCCAAGCAGATGGACCTCATCCGCGGCAAACCCCATCGCCTTGATTATATTAACCAGCAGGCCGCCCGCTTCGCCGGCAAATCCCGCACCGGTCATCACGAAGAGAAGTCTGGCCTGCGGATTGCCGAGCGCGGAGCAATTATCGCCGGAGGGCGGAGGTTCCTCGAAGTAGAGTTCGTCCACGCCGGTATCCCTCAGTTCCTCAAGATATCCCTTGAGCGCCTGAAGCAGAACCGCTCTCTCCCCCATTTCTTCTCTCTCAACCATCCGAAACCCCTTTACTTTAGTCGAACCATTCATTATGCTCTTTGCATGTTTATTCTTGCCTTAGCTGCCCTGTTACTCGTCATTGCCCTTCCCCAGCAGGCGTTTGCCTGGGGTGCGGGGGTTCACCTGCAACTCGGGATGAATGTCCTCTCCCACCTCGAAGCTCTAGAACCCTCGGTCGCGGAAATCATCGGAAGCCACCCCTTCGACTTTCTCTACGGCACCATCGCGGCAGACATCACCATCGGGAAGAAGTTCACCCATTACCTGCAACACTGCCACCGCTGGCGCATCGGCCACAAGGTCCTGGAAAAGGCGGGCGACGACTCCGAGAAGGCGTGCGCCTACGGCTACCTGAGCCACCTGGCCGCCGACTGCATCGCGCACAACTACTTCGTCCCCTACAAGGTGATGCGCGGCTTCTCCTCGCTCACCCTGAAACACGCCTACTGGGAGATGCGCTTCGAGAATTACGTGGAAAAGGAGATCTGGGAGACCGGGATGAAGGTGTCTCGCGAGCATTTCAGCAAGAACGACCAGTTGCTACGCAAGGTTCTCTCGGACACCATCTTTTCTTTCGCCACCAACAAACGGATTTTCAACTCGATTCTGCTGGTAAGTCGCCTGGAAAAGTGGCAAAGCCTGCTGCAGACCCTTTCCGACAACTCCAAGTACACCCTGGAGGAAAGCGACCGGGATGAATACATGCAGCTTGCCCAGGAGGCGGTGTTTGATTTCCTGAACCACGGCGAGGAGTCGCGCTTCTACCGGGCCGACCCGACGGGAGAGAAGGCGCTCGCCGCCGCCGAAGCGGTGCGCAAGAGCCTGAGGCTTTTATACCGCAGCGGCAAGCTCACCAAGCCGCAGGCCTACGCCGAACTGGATGAGATCAAGCAAAAGCTTAAGGAGGCGATCTGCGAACCCGAGTTGCTGGGGCAGATCCTTTCGAGCTGAGGGCACAAACTGGGAGCGACAGCGCTGAGGCGCATGCAATGCGTCTTTACCTGACGGCGCCCCACAATCTAGTATGATCGTTCCCACGCTCCCGCGTGGGAATGCATCCAGGGACGCTCCCGCGTCCCTTAAACCTGTCACCGCTTCCGGCTAGTCCTTCCTCCTGCGCAGCCACTCCACCCGATCCAAAATGACCCCGGCAAGCTGATCCTTTCCCATGAGCGGGATGTCTTCAACACGCCCGTCGCGAAAGAGCAGCTTGACGATGTTGGTGTCGACGTTGAACCCCGCCCCCTCCAGGGAGACGTCGTTCGCGACGATCAGGTCAAGGTTCTTGCGGGAAAGTTTGCCCGTGGCGTTGGCGACCAGTTCCTCAGTCTCCGCCGCGAAACCAACCAGCAACCGGTCACCCTTGCGGGCCCCGATCTCGCTCAGGATATCGGGATTCTTTTCCAGCTCAATGCTGAGGCTGTCGGCGGACTTCTTCACCTTACTTTCCGCGCGCAACCGGGGTCGGTAATCAGCGACGGCGGCCGCCTTGATGACGATGTCACACAGTCCCAGGCGCCCGAGTACCGCCTCCCTCATCTGTTCAGCACTCTCCACCCGTACGACAGTCACCCCGTAAGGAACCGGGATGGCGGTGGGCCCCGTCACCAAGGTCACCTCGGCACCCCGCAGGCGGGCGGCCCGCGCGATGGCGTACCCCATCTTTCCCGAAGAGTGGTTACTGATGTAGCGCACCGGATCGATCTCTTCCCGCGTCGGGCCTGCGGTGACCAAGATGCGCTCCCCCAAAAGCCGCTTCGCGGTGAGAGCGGCGATCGCTTCCTCGAGGATCACTTCCGGGTCAGGCAGTTTCCCCTCTCCCTCGTAACCACAGGCGAGCATGCCGCTGGCAGGCGGGATAAAGAGGTAGCCGTGCCCCTTCAGGCGCGCCTCGTTCTCCCGGTAGATCGGGTTTTGGTACATATTCACGTTCATGGCGGGTGCGACCAGCACGGGGGCCCTGGTTGCCATGACGGTCGTACTCAGCAGGTCGTCGGCGATGCCTCCGGCCATTTTCCCGATGAAGTTCGCGGTAGCCGGGGCGATCAGGAAGAGGTCGGCGCGCTCGGCAAGCGAGATGTGCCCGATCTGCTGCTCAGAGATCAGGTTGAAAAGCTCCAGGTGCACCGGATTCCCGGAGAGGGTCTGGAAGGTGAGCGGAGCCACGAACTCGGTCGCACCGCGGGTCATGACGACATGCACCTCGGCACCCGCCTTGGTCAACAGGCGCAGCAACTCCACGGCCTTGTAGACAGCGATCCCTCCGGTTACCCCGAGGACGATGACCTTTCCTCTCAGCATCGCGTCCCCCTTAATCGTTGATGTATGGGTTCAGGCGCCGTTCGTGGCCGATGGTGGTGGAGGGACCGTGCCCGGGCCAGACCAGGGTATCGTCCTCCAGCGGCATCAGTTTCTCCTTGATAGAGGCCATCAGAATTTCGTGGGAGCCGCCGGGGAGATCGGTACGCCCCACCGAATCGGCGAACAGCGTGTCGCCGGTCACCACCAGCTTCTCATTCCTCAGCAGCAGACAGCAGCCACCCTCGGTGTGCCCCGGGGTGTGCAACACCTCGATGGAGCGCCGGCCGAAGTCAAGTCGCATGCCGTCGACGAGATAGCGGCTGGGAGCAGGTGAATCCTCCACAACTAAGCCGTACTTGTGCGCGGACCGGGAAGCCATTTGAAGCAAAGCGAGGTCTTTTTCATGGATCAGGAACTCCGCTCCGGTTTCTTTCAGGATGGGGCCGTTGCACCCCACATGGTCGAAGTGGCCATGGGTGTTGATGAGGTACTTGATCTTCAAGCCGAGCCGGGCTACGGCCCCGAGTATCATCTCGCAATCAGCACCCGGGTCGATCACGACCCCTTCGTTACTCTGTTTGTCCCCAAGAATGAGACAGTTAACCCCTAAGGGACCTACCACAATAGTTTCTATCAGCATGTATCTTCCTCCCTCGCGACCCTTTCGGCTTAAAGCTTAGTGCGGGTCGAGATTATCGTTTTTAAGAGCTGCAAAAGGGCTGTTGCTAAACGACTTGCGTGTGTCGCTGCCGGAAGCCGGGGCTCCGCGCTGAGCTGCAGGCTGATGAGCCGCAGGCTGTGCCGCAGGTGGAGCGAATTGGACTGCAGTTTGGGCGTCTTGAGGAGCCGCTTGCTGAGCCACTTGCGGAGCAGCCGGTGGGGCGACAGCCGGCGCGGCGAGTTCGGTCGCGTCTTCAGGGTACCCCGACTGCTCCTCGGCGTGTAGGCAGTTTTCCTTGAAAAAGTAGCGGTCGTAGAGCCGGTGATAGGAGGTCCAGCGCGAGGGGTTATCCGGCTCCTTCCTGATGTGGGTCCTGATGCCGTTGATCTTGGAATCGAGGTCGTCCAGGTAGTTGAGGATGGTCGCTTCCATGGTCTTGGGGCGTTTGGGCGAGCCGTACTCGTACTGCCCGTGATGCGACAGTAGCATGTGCTTCAAGAGCATACCGAGCTCGACCGGGAAGCCGGGAAGCGCCGAGATCCGCTGCTGCACCATCTCAACCCCGATGGTGATGTGCCCGATCAGTTTCCCCTCGTCCGAGTAGTCGAAGGCGCGCAGGTAGGTCATTTCACGCACCTTCCCGACATCGTGCAACAGCGCCCCGGCGACCAGCAGGTCGCGGTTCAGCCCCGCGTAGAGCGGAACCATGGCGTCCACCAGCTTCGCGACGGCGAGGGAGTGCTCCAGCAGTCCCCCCAGGTAGACGTGGTGCATCCCCTTGGCGGCCGGCGCGACGCGGTACTGGGCCAGTAGTTCGGGCTCCTCGAAGAAGGCGTTCAGGAGCCTTTTCAGATCGGGATCGGCAAGCGAAGCCACCAGCGCCCTCAATTCCTCGACCATGAGATTGATGTCGCGGTCGGTCTCCGGCAGGAAATCGGCCAGATCTACCGCTTCCTCCGGGACCCGCTTCAGGCTGGAAAGAATGAGCTGCATCTTGCCGAGGTAAATCGAGGCCTTGGCGTGCACGTGCAGGAAGTCGTTCTTATCGAAAAAGGTGGCGACCTCGTCCGCGTTATCCCAGACCTTGGCGTCCACTTCTCCGCTTTTATCCATCAGCTTCAGGGTCAGGTAAGGCTTGCCGTTTTTGGCCATGGCGAGGATCTTGTCCTTCACCAGGAAGACCGAATCCACCAGGTCACGATCCTTGATTTCGGCAACGCATTTCTTTTTCAAATTGAAGCTCCTTTTATGGTATCCGGCTCTGCTTGTCTTTTGACAGAGCCAGGATCTGATAATTACCCGGCGCTCAAGGCAACTGCACCGCGCTGCTCCCCAGCTGCGCCGCGATGGCATCCGCCACCCGGATCCCGTCCAGGGCGGCGCTCATGATGCCGCCGGCGTATCCGGCGCCTTCGCCGGTCGGGTAGAGTCCCCGGTGGCTGATCGATTGCAGGTCGGCCCCCCGGACGATCCGCACCGGCGCCGAGGTCCTGGTCTCCACTCCGGTGAGGGTCGCCTCGGCGCTAACAAAACCGCGCATCCGCTTCTCGAAATCGTAGATCCCCTCCCGCAGGGTCGCGCTGACCTCGGGGGGAAACAGGGCCGCCAGGTCGCTCTCCACGACGCCGGGGCGATAGCTCGAGTGCAGGCGCCCCTTCCCCTTGCCAAGAAAGGAGAGCAGGCTCTGGGCCGGAGCCCGGTACCCGCCGCCCCCTGCCTGGAAGGCGCGCCGCTCCAGGGTTCTCTGGAAGTCGAGCCCGGCCAGCGGGGAGGTGTCTGCGAAGTCGCGCGCCCCAACCGTCGCCACCAGCGCGGAGTTGGCGTTGGGCGAATTGCGCCGGTAGCCGCTCATGCCGTTTACCACCACCCCGCCGGTCTCGGAGGCCGCGGCAACCACCACGCCTCCCGGGCACATGCAAAAAGAGTAGGCGGAGCGCCCGGTTTTCAGGTTGTTGTAGGCCTGGGCGTACTCGGCCGGCGGCAGCCCGGGATGCGGCGCAGTGCCGTACTGGATGGCGTTGATCAGCTCCTGAGGGTGCTCCACCCGAAGCCCCACCGCGAACGGTTTCTGCTCCAGGGTGACGCCTGCCTCCAACAGCATGGCGTAGGTGTCGCGTGCGCTGTGGCCTGGCGCCAGTACCAGCCTGTTACAGGGGATCTCCCCCCCGTCGTTTACCGCGACACCGCACAGCTTCCCTCCGCTCACCAATAGGCCGGTCATCCGGCTCTGGAAGGCAACCTGGAAACCGGCCTCCAAAAGCCGCTCCCGGATGCCGCTCACCACGGTTCGCAACCGGTCGGTGCCGATATGCGGCTTGGCCGCGTAGAGTATTTCAGGGGGGGCACCGAAGCGCACCAGCTGCTCCAGCACGTAGCGGGCATTGGGGTCCTTGACCCTCGTAGTGAGTTTCCCGTCCGAGAAGGTCCCCGCCCCACCCTCCCCAAACTGCACGTTGCTCTCGCCGGCGAGCGTGCCGTCGCGCCAGAAGCGGGCCACGTCCCGGGCGCGCTCGTCAACCGGGCGGCCGCGCTCCAGGATGACTGCGGACAGTCCGTATTCTGCGAGCCGGAGCGCCGCAAAGAGGCCGGCCGGCCCCATACCGACGATGACGATCCCGTCTGTTTGGGAAAGCCTCGCGAAGCCCTTGCCAGCAGGCGCTTCCAGGCGCGACAGGTCCCCAGCGACCGTCAGCCGCGACTCGTCGCGAAGAGCGAACTGTACGGTGTACACCAGCTTGATGCGACCCTTCTTGCGGGCATCGACCCCCTTTCTGACCAGGGTGAAGCTGGTAATCTCGGACTCGGTGACACCGATCTTTCGGGCAACCAGGGGACGCAGGGTGTCCTCCTCGTCGCCGGGGCTCAGAGTGATATTGCGCAGCAGAAATGGCATGGGATATCCGTCAGGCAGCGCTTAAAGCGCGCCGCTTCCTGTCCAGGAGTTGTTCGACAATGATGACGATATCCAGTGGTGAGGTGGATTTCGGGATGTGCACCTTGGCGCCCATTTCGGCCACCTGGTGCTCGTGCGGGGCCCCTTGGAACATGGAGGTTAAAAGGACGATGACCGGTTCCCGTTCCCCGGCCAGGCGGGAGATCTCCAGGCAGGTGCTGACTCCTCCCATGCGGGGCATGATGAGATCCGAGACCACGGCGTCGGGCTCCTCGTCCACGAAGGCCTGCACGCCGAGCATGCCGTCCTCCGCGGTGCAGACCGTGAAGCCCGCCTCGGTAAAGGCGTCGGAGAGGATCTTCAGGAAAAACCTGTCGTCGTCAACGAGGAGGATTTTTCCCCGGGTAGCTGCCATTTCGACCTCAAAATGCGTTGGAATGGGCCATCATACAAAAACGCACAGCAAAAGGGAAGGGGAAAGCACCCCTGCCGCTCAGGAGGCGGTAAGCGGCAGGCGGACCGAGAAGGTGGTCCCCGTGGAGTCGCTCTTTTCCACCTCGATCTTACCCTTGTAGGTCTTCACGATGCGCAGCACGACGGAGAGCCCGAGCCCGGTGCCGCGGCTATTGGTGGTGAAGAAGGGGTCGAAGATGTTGGGAAGGTTTTCCGGCGGGATACCGTAGCCGGTGTCGGACACCTTCAGGTTTATGTAGCTGTCGTCCTGGTCCAGCTGCACGGTCAGCGTCCCCTCCTCCTCCATGACGTGGATGGAGTTCAGAAAGAGGTTGGTGAAGATCTGCTCGATCTCCATCGGGTCGGCCTTGATCGCCGGGGGGATGGAGCGGAAATCTGTGATGACCCGGATCTTTTTCTGGCGCAGTTGCGGGGTGAAGGCGTCCAGGGTGTTTTCCAGGATGCGGTCGACGCGGACCTCGCTGATCTCGAAGCGGGGCCTTTTCGCGGCGTCGAGGAGTTTTCTCAGGATGCCGTCGATCCGGTCCACCTCCTTGAGGATCTTGTCCACGTAATCGAGGCGCTCCGGTTCATCGAGGCCGCTTTTGATGAGCTGCACGAAGAGGGCGATGGAATTGAGCGGGTTCCTGATCTCGTGGGCCATGCCGGCCGACAGGTAACCGAGGGTGGCAAGCTTCTCGGACTGGACGATCTCGGCCTGGGCGCGCCGCAGCGCCTCGCTCTTTTCCTGCACCCGGGCCTCGAGGTCCCGGTTCCAGTCGGCGATCTCCGCCAAAAGCCGCTCGCGCTCGCTCAGAAGGGCGCGGTTTTGCAGCTCCACCGCGCGCAGCTTCAGGACGCTCTCGATGCGCTCCACCATGTCCTGGTTATTGAAGGGCTTCAGGATGTAGTCGGAAGCGCCGGCCTTCATCAGCTCGACGGCGATCTCCTCGCTCCCCTTCCCGGTGAACATGATCACGTAGGTTTCCGGGAAGCGCCGCCGGATTTCCTTCAGCGCGGTGAGGCCGTCCATGTCCGGCATCATGTAGTCGAGCAGGACCAGTTCGGGGCGCTCGCTATCGATGGTCGCCAGCCCCTCCCCCGCGTTCAGGGCGGTGAAGACCTGGTAGCCGCGGTTCTTCAGGATGATGGCGGTGAGGTCGAGGATTACTTTCTCGTCGTCTACGATCAGCACGCGGCCGCGCGACTGTTTTTCCGGACTGGTGGTCATGGGGTCTCTCTCGGGGTGATGTTAGTCGTCTATCATCTGCAGATTAGCACCAATCGGGGTGCAGCGGGCGAAAAAAAAGGGCAGCAAATGCTGCCCCTCGGAACTGGTTACGGCATGCGCCTGCTCAGGGCAGCCTTACGGTTACCACCGGGCAGAGCGCCTTTCGCACCACGCGTTCAGCCGTGGAGCCGAACAGCAGGTGATCGATGCCGCTGCGCCCCTGGGTGCCGAGCACGATGAAGGAGGCCTGGTTTTTCTCGGCGAGTTTCAGAATCTCTTCGTAAGGGATGCCGGTCACGATGAGGGTCTCGTAGTCGCTGAAATCGGTTATGTGGGTGGCGCAGAACTTTGCCATCATCTGCTCCGCCCCCTCCTCGATCTCCTTCTCCAGATTTTCGAAGGATACGTGCGGGACGTAGAAGCCGCGCAGGTCGACCGGCTCGTTGATGACATGCAGGATGGTCAGGCGGCAGTGGAACTGCTGCGCCAGGGACAGCGCGTACTCGAAGGCATGCTCGGAACTCTCGGAAAAGTCGGTGGCGAAGAGAATTTTGTCGAACGTTCGCATCTGGAACCTCCCATAGCAAGTCATTGGATCATTGAATCAGTGGCTGGTCTCCTTGAAGATCTTTTTCAGGATCGATTTCAACTCATCGATCTTTACCGGCTTGTTGATGTACTCGAAGGCTCCCAGGTTCATCGCCTCGATGTAAGACTCCACGCCACCGTAGGCCGTGATCATGATCACGTTACTACGCGGGTAGGTCCGGTTCAGCTCTTTTAAAAAGGTGATGCCGTTCATCTCCGGCATGTTGATGTCAGTAACGATCAGGTTCACCTCCTGCTCGCGCAGGAAGTTGAGAGCTTCGAACCCGTTCGCCACACTGTCGACATGGAAGCCTTCCTTGGCGAGAAGGCGTGAAAGACCTATACGCGCGTTCTCCTCGTCATCGACTACCAGTATCCGTTTCGGCTGCTTTGGCAAATCAGACTCCGGCCTCGTTTATTAAAATGCAACTTGATTCTAGCACCGGTACCCCGACTGTCAAGCAGCTCCCCGGCCGGTTAGGGCAAATCCTTCCTTAACTTGACGGCTGAGAGAGAATGAGATTGGCACTAATCGAAGCTGAAGACAGGTTTTGTCCCGGATAAACTGCTTCAGGATGGTGCTGGTTACCTTGATGACGCCAAACAGTTCCTGCCGGTCCCGCGATTCTGGCAAGGGAGCATGAAGTTCCTCCAGCGCCGGCGTTACTCGCTTTTCAATTCGGCGTGCGCGGGTTTCCCCGCCTCGCCCAGAGCCTTGAGGGGCCGGCCGTTGAACTCGGCCTCCGCCGCAGTGCCATCGCCTATGTCGAGCACAAAGCTGCGCGCACCCTTCCACTCGATGATGTCGCCGGCCTTCAGGTCGTAACGCTGGGAAATGCTGTCGTCGATGGTGATGCTGAGCCAGCTGTCCTGATTGAAGCGCAGTCTCAGGATGATGCCGTCATGGTGCGCCGCGCCGGGTGCTGCGGCGGGGGGCGGTGCGGCAGCGGGAGCCGCGACCGGCAGCTGCGCCGTAGCCTGGACCGGGGGAGCGGTCGCGCCGGGTTGGGCACCCGGCCTGGCAGTTGCCGAAGAGCGCTGCGCCTGTACCGCGACCCGGGGCGGCGGCGCGGCAGGGGTCTCGCTTGTCCTGGAACCTGGCCGGGGACGTTTTTCCTCACCATCGCTAAAGAAGAGGGCAGCCAGAATCACCAGGCCCAGGAGCAGGACCGGAATCACCCACCTGCCGTGCCCCCCCAGCTTGGCCCGTTCCATGATTTCGACGCTCGGGCGTTCCGGCTCCGACTTGGCCTCGACCGGGGGACGCGCAGCGGGAAGGCCCTGCTCGTACCTCTGCACCACATCGTCGCCGGAAAGCGACAGGAATCCGGCATAGAGACGAAGAAATCCCTTGATATAGGCGGCATTGGGGAGTTTATCGAACTGCCCCTCCTCAATGGCGGCCAGATAGTTTTTCCCTATCTTGGTTACCCGGGAGGCTTCTTCCAGTTGAATCCCGCGCGATTCACGGACTTCCCGCAGGTACTCCCCTACCGGGAGCCCGGCACTACGTTCTGCATCTGCTTCAGGCACGTTCCCCTCACTTGAGCAGGTCCAGGTATTCCCTGGAGAGCTGCCCGATCTCGGAATCAGGAGCGATGCGGATCACTTCCTTGAAGGCGCGCTTGGCCGCCGCGCTGTCTTTGAGCTTCACCTGCGCCAGAGCCAGGTTGTAATAGGCGCTGGCATAAGAGCCGTTCAGCTCCAACGCCTTACGGTACTCGGCAATGGCAAGCTCAGTCTTGTCCAGGGCGAAGTAGACCCGTCCCAGGTCGAGCCTGGTGCGTGGATCCGAGGGATCCTTACCGACCGCGGCACGCAAAAGCGACATGGCCTGCTGGTTGTCGCCCTTGCCGAGGTAGGCCAGCCCCAGGTTGATGGTGGTGCCGCCCTGCCCCTGGTAAAAGAGGTCGTCCTGGACGATTTTGAACTGGCTGATCGCGTCATCCCAGCGCTTCATCTCCAGGTAGTTCACCCCGAGGTTGTTGCGCGCTTCGGAAAAGTCGGGCTTCAGTTCGATCGATCTCAGGTACTTTACCTCAGCCAGATCGTAGCGCCCCTTCCTGAAGTAGGTGAGCCCGAGGTCGTTCAAGAGCGAGGGATCCTTCGGTGTCAGCTTCTCCGCCTCGCTGAACTCGACCAGTGCGCCGGTAAAATTATTCTCGGCGTAGAAGGACTGACCCATCTGGTAATGGTAAAGCGACTTGTTCCTCGCCGCCTGGTTCAGTGCGCACCCCGAGGCAAACAGTGCCATGACGATCATCAAAGCGGTTAAACGAGCCATAGCCCCTCACCTGGAAGAAAAACGTACAACTTCTGTCAAGAAAATTAACAGATTACGGCGGCATTGTCAATGAAGGCAGCCGGATTCCGGGGCGCGCCCGGGGCAGCCGGATCAGAGCTCGCCCACCCCCTCGAAGTGGGTCATGCGCTTAAAGCCGCGGTAGCGCGCCTCGATCTCCTGGTAGTTCAGGGTCTTGAGCCGGTCGAGGCTGAAGGCCTCCACGTTGAAGGAAGCCATAACGGAGCCGAAGATCACGGCCTGGCGTACCCCCTCATCGGAAAGGTCGCCGGTATTGGCGAGGTATCCCATGAAGCCGCCGGCAAAAGTGTCGCCGGCGCCGGTCGGATCGAACACCTCCTCCAGCGGATAGGCAGGAGCCGCGAAGAGGGAGTGGCCGTTGAACATCAGCACGCCGTATTCCCCGCGCTTCACGATCAGGTTCTTCACCCCCATGCCGAGGATGGCCCGCGCCGCGCGCACCAGGTTGGACTCGCCGGAAAGCTGGCGTGCCTCCCCCTCGTTAATGATGAGGAAGTCAACCCTGCTGATGACCTTTTTCAGCGCCTCGGGCTTGGAGGAGATCCAGAAATTCATGGTATCGCAGGCGACGACCTTGGGGTTTTTCACCTGGTTCAGGACCTCCATCTGCAGCTCGGGGTCGATGTTGGCCAGGATCAGGTATTCAGCGTCCGCATAGGCCTCGGGGATGACCGGTTTGAAGGTCTCGAAGACGTTCAGGTGGGTTTCCAGGGTCTGCGCCTCGTTGAGGTCGTAACCGTAGCGACCCTTCCAGTGAAAGGTCTGGCCGGGGACCTGCGAGAGACCGGTCAGGTCGATGTTCCTGGACTTGAGGAACGCGGTGTGTTCCTCAGGGAAGTCCTCACCCACCACGGCCACCAGATTCACGTCAGTAAAGAAGCTGGCCGAGGTGGCGAAGTAGGTAGCAGAGCCACCGAGCACGCGCTCCCTGGTGCCAAAGGGGGTTTCAACCGAGTCCAGTGCGACGGAACCGACGACAAGTATGCTCATTATTTTCTCCCGTTAGTAATGATATTTTGCCCATCCCCACCCCTGCCCTCCCCTTGAAGGGGAGGGAGTTTTTTAGCTCGGAGCATTAGCACCTATCAGATCAGATTTTTTGTCCTTCTTTCACCTTGTCTTACAGCCTGTCTTTCTTTGCGTCTTAGCGGCTTTTGGTCTTTGCGTTAAGGTTTTCGTCTTTCATTCTGCCTTTTACAGATACTTTCCGATGATGAGTTCCAGGTTTTCTCTGGTTTCCACCGGGATGATCGAGATATCGCTGATGATCGCATACTTCAGCGCGCTGGCGCAGGGGCAGGTGCGCTCGCCGGCGATTTGCGCTACAGCCTGCCGGATGATCAGCTTCGCTGTGGCGACGTTAGCCTTGATGATGGCGATGATCGCCTCGACCGAGACGTCCGCGTGGGCGTCATGCCAGCAGTCGTAATCCGTCGAGAGCGCGATGACGCCGTAGCAGATCTCGGCCTCGCGGGCGAGTTTCGCCTCGGTGAGGTTGGTCATGCCGATGATCGAGGCGCCAAAGGAGCGGTACAGGTGGCTCTCGGCGCGGGTGGAGAAGGCGGGACCCTCCATGCAGACATAGGTGCCTCCGCGGTGCACCGTCGCCCCGACCGCGCCGGCCGCGGCATAGAGCTCGGCTGAGAGTTCGGCGCAGACCGGATCGGCGAACTGGACATGCCCCACCACCCCGTTTCCGAAAAAGGTGTCCTTGCGGCTGCCGCGGGTGCGGTCGATGAACTGGTCCGGAATGACGATGTGCCCGGGGACGATCTCTTCCCTGAGGCTCCCGACCGCAGAAACCGAGATGATCCTGGTGACCCCGAGCTTCTTCATGCCGAAGATATTGGCGCGGTAGTTCACTTCGCTGGGGGTGAAGCGGTGCCCCTTGCCGTGACGCGGCAAAAAGACCATCGGGACGCCATCCAGCATCCCGGTTGTGTACTCGTCACTCGGCCTGCCGAAAGGGGTGTCGACCGTCACCTGCTCGATCCCGGTCAAACCCTCCATCTCGTACAGACCACTCCCCCCGATGACACCGATTACTTCGTCCGCCATTTGAGAACCTCCCGTCAATTTAATTTCTGTCTCTAAATCTTGTTTTCCAGTCTCCCCTTGAGCTGGCCGCAGGCAGCGGAGATGTCGGTGCCGCGACTGGAACGGGTGATGACTGTCACGTTCTTGTCCAAAAGGTACTTGTGGAAGCGGTCGATGGAATCCTGGCCGGGGCTCTTGAAATCGCACCCTTCATGTTCGTTGAACGGTATCAGGTTCACCTTGGAAGGGATATGGGAAATCAGCCGGACCAGCCGCTTGGCGTCCTCCAGGGTGTCGTTGAGGTCCCGGATCAGCACGTACTCGATGGTGATCCAGCGCCGGGAGGGAAGCGGGAACGCTTTGCAGGCGCCGAGCAGGTCCTGCAGCGGATAGCGCCGGTTCACCGGCATGATCGCCGAGCGCACCTCGTCGGTGGTCGCGTTGAGCGAAACGGCCAGGTTCACCATCACGGAGCGGCCCAGTTCCGCCATTTCTGGAACCAGACCCGAGGTGGAAACGGTCACCTTGCGGGTCGAGAACTGGAAGCCGTCCGGGTCGGTCAGTATCTGCACCGCAGGAATCACGGCCGACAGGTTGGCCAGCGGCTCGCCCATTCCCATGAAGACGATGTTCCGTACCGGTTCGTCGCGCTTCACCGCGCAGACCTGGTTCACGATCTCCGCGGTCGTCAGGTTCCGGGTAAGCCCGAAACAGCCGGTGAGGCAGAAGGCGCACCCCATGGCACAGCCGACCTGGCTGGAGATGCAAAGCGTGTTGCGCCCCTCGTCCGGAATGAGGACGCTCTCGACGCTGGCGCCGTCGGAGAGCCGGAACAGGTACTTCTTGGTACCATCGTCCGACGCCTCGACCACCTCGGGGACCAGGTTACTGATCTCGGCGCTCAGCTCCAGGTTAGCGCGGAACTCCTTGGAGACGTTGGTCATCTGGGAGAAATCAGTGGCGTCCATCTGGTAGAGCCACTTGAAGATCTGCTTGGCGCGGAAGCGCTCCTTGCCGAGGCCGGCGATGTAGGACTCGAGCCCCTGCAGGGTGAAATTCTTTATGTCGATTTTTTCCATACTTTGGATATAAAAAAGCCCTTCTGAGCGAAGGGCCTTTTGTGCCTCTTTTAGTGTCGTTGGTTAGACCAGTTCGAGCTGGCTGAAGAAGTAAGGGATTTCGAAAGCTGCGGATTCCGGGGAATCGGAGCCGTGCACGGTGTTCTCTTCGATGCTGACGCCCAGAGCCTTGCGGATGGTCCCTTCTTCGGCGTTAGCGGGGTTGGTGGCACCCATCAGGCCGCGCCAGGAAAGGATGGCGTCGTCTTTCTCGAGCACCAGCGCGATGACCGGGCCGCGGGACATGAATGTGCAGAGGTCGCCGAAAAAAGGGCGCTCGGCGTGCACGTAGTAGAAACCTTCAGCGCGGCACTTGGAGAGTTTGATCTTCTTCATGCCGACGATCTTGAAGCCGGCTGCTTCTATCATTTCCAGCACCTTGCCCGTAACGTTTCTCTCTACTGCGTCAGGCTTAATGATTGCGAAAGTTCTTTCCATAATATCCTCCAGATTCATTTTATTGTAAACAGCCTTTGATAGCATCCCGGCTCGCCAATTGTCAAGACATTTCGGGACTTGCGGGTACTAAAAAAGCCCACAGATCGCTCTGTGGGCTTTTTGAAACAGGGCTCACCCTGTTTCGCTTACTTCTTCTCTGCGGGACCTGCCGGGGTTGTTGTGGTGGTGGTAGTGGTTCCCGGAGCCTTAGCGGAGGACATCGGAGCCTGTGCGGGAGCTGCCGGTGCAGCCGGAGCTGCCTGCTCAGCGGCCGGAGCCGGAGCTTCTTCTTTCTTCTTGCAGCCTGCGGACATGGCAAGAGCCAAAGCCAGGCAAAGAGCTAAAGAGATCAGTTTTTTCATTGACGATATCACCTCACTTTTTTGTAGATTTACTTTTGGTGCGCACTGCGCACTTTATTCCCAGGGGTACTGGATGAAACGACGACTTCCAAGCGACAAAGGGTAGCGTCACGGTCACGCCCGGTTGGTCAGCCCTGAAGCTGCCAGTTTCACACAGCGCGCGCCAAGGGCCGCTGGAATTGCTAACATCGCTTCCGGAGGCGCCGGCGTTTTTTCCAACGAACCAAATAACATCAGACTTGCCCTTTGTCAAGGCAATTGGGACATTTGACAATAAAAAAGCTCACAGATTGCTCTGTGAGCTTTTTGAAACAGGGCTCACCCTGTTTCGATTACTTCTTTTCTGCAGGAGCCGGGGTAGTGGTCGTCGTGGTGGTCGACGGTGCTGCCGGAGCCTTAGCAGAAGACATCGGTGCCTGTGCAGGAGCAGCAGGAGTGGTGGTCGTGGTGGTCTCAGCGGCCGGTGCCGGAGCTTCTTCTTTCTTCTTGCAGCCAGCGGACAGAGCAAGAGCCAAACCCAGGCAGAGTGCTAAAGAGATCATTTTTTTCATTTGTAGTTTCCCCTCATTCGTTTTTAGTTGACCATTACTGCGCAAAGCGCATGGTTTTTTTGTGTCACAACAAAAGACGAATATACTAGCATTCCGGCAGATGTCAATACTTTTTAGGAACCTCTCTATTTTATTTCTCAGCCAAGGCTCTCCCCTCGCGCATCCGGCCAAATCCCCCCACCCGGCATCGACCTGCCGCTAGGCTGCGATGGATGAGCCGCCCGCAGGTCTTATTAAGTTTGGACAAGGTTACCTCTTGTAAACAGCACGCAAATATATTACCTTTGTTCAATTAAAGAACCGATTACCAAGACCATACCGCCACCAAGGGGGACCCGTGAGCGACACACTCAGCAGCGCAGACCAGAAACTCCTTTTAGAATTGGCCCGCGAGGCCATCACCGTCTCCGTGCGCACCGGCAAACTTCCCGGCCGCGAGATCGACGCACCGCAACTGCTCGGCCAACAGGGATGCTTTGTCACCATCAAGCAAAAGGGGGCGCTGCGGGGCTGCATCGGCAACTTCACTTCGGACAAGCCGCTGCACCGTCTGGTGCAGGAGATGGCTGCCTCGGCAGCCACCCATGACCCGCGCTTCTACCCGATGAAGGAGGACGACCTCAGCGGCTTTGAACTGGAGATCTCGGTGCTCTCCCCGCTGGTCAAGATAACCACCCCGGAGGAGGTTGAGGTGGGCGTGCACGGCCTGTACCTGGAGAAGAACTTCTCGCGCGGCGTGCTGCTGCCGCAGGTTGCTTCCGAGCAGGGCTGGGACCGGGAGACCTTCCTGAACAACACCGCCCTGAAGGCGGGGCTCAAGCGGGACGACTGGAAGGAAGGGGCGGACATTTACGTCTTCACCGCCCAGGTCTTCGCCGAGCACTAGGGGGCGGGTTACCTCCGCCACAGCAGCAAAGGCACCAAATTGGCGCGGGGTCAGATCCGACCGATCGGTCCGATCCGACTGATCGGTCAGATCCGACCCGCGCCGGTTTCGGTGCCATTTTTCAACCTCATTTCTGCGCAGGAACCATAAAAAAAAGGGGGGACGCCTAAGGCGTCCCCCCTTTTTAACTGCCTTTCGGCAAATTACATCTTCCTGCCGCCTTCGGCTGCCCACTTCTCGAGCATGTCGGTGGTGACGGATTTCGGACGCTCGATCGCGTAGCCCAGGCCACGGTCCCAAGTGATGTTAGCCATGCAGCCCAGAGCGCGACCTACGCCGAAGAGGACGGTGTAGAAATCCCACTCTTTGAGGCCGTAGTACCACTGGATAACGCCGGACTGTGCATCGACGTTGGGCCAGGGGTTCTTGGTCTTGCCGTGCTCGGTCAGAACGCCCGGGGCGGTCTCGAAGATCATGGCGACCAGTTTGAACAACGGATCGTCTTTGAGACCCGGGGTCTTCAGGCAGAACTCGCGCTGTGCCATGTAACGGGGGTCGGTCTTCCTGAGTACGGCGTGGCCGTAACCCGGTACAACCTGACCGGCGTTGAGGGTATCCCAAAGCGCCTTGGTGACGTTTTCCTTGGTCGGCTCGGCGCCGGCAAGTTTCTTCTGGAATTCCATGATCCAGCCAAGCACTTCCTGGTTAGCCAGGCCGTGCAGCGGGCCTGCCAGACCGTTCAGGCCTGCGGAGTATGCGTAGTAGGGGTCGGAGAGAGCTGAGTGCACCAGGTGCGTGGTGTGAGCCGAAACGTTCCCGGACTCGTGGTCGGAGTGCAGAATGAAGTACATTCTGGCAACGTCCTTGTACTGCTCGCTCTGGCCGATCATGTGGGCGAAGTTGGCGCCCAGGTCGAGCTTGGGATCGATCGCGTTCTGCTTGTCGCCGCGATACTTCAGGTTGTAGATGAAGGCCGCGATGATCGGGATGCGCGCCACGATGTCGCTGGCGTCTTCGTAGACATATTCCCAGGCGTCCATCTTGTTGAACTTGCCGCCTGAGTAGAACGCTGCGAACTTGGATTCTTTCTGCAGGGTCAGGATGCCGACGGAAAGCATGACCATCGGGTGGCTGTCTCTCGGCAGAGCGCGCAGTGCGGTGAAAACGTACTCGGGAACGGCCTGACGGGTCTTGAACTCAGCTTCGACTGCGGCTACCTGCTCCGCGTTCGGAACTTCACCGGTCAAAAGGAAGTACCAGAAGCTTTCGACGGTCGGGTACTCAGAACCGGCTGCCTTGGGGAGCGCCTCGAAGGTCTCGGGGATGGTCTTACCCCGGAAGCGTATCCCTTCCTGCGGGTCAAGGTAGGAGATGTCGGTGACCAGACTTCTGATGTCGCGGGCGCCGCCGATGCACTGGCCGATGTCGACCTTGTCGATGATCACGGAGGAGAACTCCTTGGTCAAACGGGTAATGCGGGGGCGGTGAGCTTGAATCTTCTCAAACAACTTGTCTCTGAGCTGCGTCATGTGTCAGGTCTCCTTTTGCTGTTGGGGTTGAGTACACACTGAAGAATTACCGATCTATTGACTTCCACCCTCTGCGGCACCGTGCCGGTCCGAATCCCTTAGCGCGCCGCTGCGTTTAGAAAGTATACTGTATACACAGATTTTTCAAATGTATACCATTGCCTTGCCGCAATTTCAATATAAAAAAAACGGTTTGAGTATTTTGTTTACGATTTCACATTTCCTAAAGGATTACCAGATCCTGGCTTGAGAAGGTGAGGCGTTTAATGCCGGTTTCACTTAGGTAAAAAGTGTTCTCGATCCCGACCGCCCCCTCGCCGGGGAAGACCAGTTTCGGCTCGAAAGCGAACACCATCCCCGGCTCCAGCCGATCCTGGTAAAAACCGCGCGCAATGAAGGGATATTCGTCGATTTCGATCCCGACGCCGTGGCCGATGAAAGGAACCTGTGAGCCGCTCCCTCCTCCCATGAAACTCTCGGCGTACCCCATTTCCCGGGCCAGCGCCAGGCAGGCGTCGTAGATGCTCCCCCAGCTGGGACGCTCTTCCGCCAGCTGCAGCATGAGCGCCTCGACCTTCAGCATGTCGTCGTACCCCCGCCGCATCCGGTCCGGAATGCTCCCGACCGCGAACATCCGCGCCTGGTCCACCAGGTAGCCGTCGCAGCAGCTGGCGAAATCGACCACGATCGGCTCGCCCCGCCCGATCCTGTTCAGGCTTGCCCCCTGCCCGAAGGCCGGGGTGAGCCCCATCCCCCCAAGCGGCGTGTTGCAAAAGGCGGGGGCCGCGGCATCCGCGCCGCAAAGGACCTGGTTGCAGGAAAGCTCCCCGTTGAAGGCGCGCATCCGGAGGTAGCCCTGGTGCCCTTCCAGGCGCGACAGGTGCTCCAGTTCGGAGGCGAGCTCCAGCTCCGTCATCCCCACCCGGATGACCTCGGCCGCCCGGCGGTACACCTTGTCCGCCTGGAGCGCCGCATCCTGCAGGATATGGATCTCGTAATGGCTCTTCACCATCCGCACCCGGCGGATGATCGGGGAAGCGTCGAAAAACTGGGCGTTCGGGTAAATGGTTTGGTATTTGCGGAAGAGGTTGACCGGCAAGAGGTCGAGTTCCAGGCCGATACGCGCCGGCGCCGGGTGGCCGCAATCGGCGACCATCCCGGGAAGTTCGCTGGGGGAGGCAAAGGGGAGCACCTGGGAAAGCGCGCTCTCCATGCGCGCCCGCAGGAAGTTGCGGCGCACCAGGTAGATCGGATCGCCCGAGGCGGGGACATACAGGTTTCCGGTCTGGATAGTACCGGTGAAGTAGAAAAGGTCGGCGTTTTGCAGCATGATGACCGCGTCGAGACCGGCGCGAGCCATCTCCGTCTGCAACTTTCTGAAGCGGTATTCCAGCTCGTTCTTCGGTGTCAGACGCATGTGCCTCCCGGCTCCCCTTCCTCATGAATTTATGCAAGGAAGGAGCAGGAAAGATAGCGCACTCTGACGCGAACGTCAACCTACTGTATACAAAGTGGGTGGGGAGCAAAACCAGTTAGATACGGGGGAGCAGGACTAATTTCACAGGCTCAAAGCTCTAACGCAAAGCCGCAAAGGCGCAAAGGCGCAAAGTTAAAGGCAAAGCTGAAGGGAAAACCGATTCGGATTTCCGCGTTCTTCCCCGCTTGTCTTTCTTTGCGGCTGCGCGCCTTCGCGTCCTTGCGTTAAAGTCTTGGTCTCTTAATTAGCTCTCCAGCTGCAGCTCACGGATCGCCATCTCGCGCAGCTTGAACTTCTGGATCTTGCCGCTGGCCGTCATCGGGTAGGAATCCACGAAGCGCACGTACTTGGGAATCTTGTAATTGGCGATCTTGCCGCGGCAGTACGCCTTCACCTCTTCCTCGCTCAGCTCGCTGCCCCCTTTCAGTACGATCGCAGCCATCACCTGCTCGCCGTACTTGCGGTCCGGGACACCGTACACCTGGATGTCGGCAATCTTCGGGTGGGTGTAGAGGAATTCCTCTATCTCACGCGGGTAGATGTTCTCGCCCCCCCGGATAATCATGTTCTTGATCCGCCCGGTGATCTTGCAGTAGCCGTTCTCGTCCATGACGGCGAGGTCACCGGTGTGCAGCCACCCCTCGGGGTCGATCGCCTTCGCGGTCTCCTCGGGCATCTTGTAATACCCCTTCATGACCAGGTAGCCCCGGGTGCAAAGCTCCCCCTGCTTGCCGGGGGGAAGCGCCGCGCCGCTCTCGATGTCGACGATCTTCAGCTCCACGTGAGGGAGCACCCGCCCCACGGTGGCGACCTTCAGCTCCAGCGGGTCGTCGGTGCGGGTCTGGGTGATGACCGGGGAGCTTTCGGTCTGACCATAGGCAATGGTGATCTCGCTCGCGTGCATGTCGCGAATTACCCGGCGCATAACCTCGATCGGGCAGTTGGATCCCGCCATGATCCCGGTACGCAGCGAGGTCAAATCGAAGCGCGCGAATTCCGGATGGTCCAGCTCGGCAATGAACATGGTCGGCACGCCGTGGACCGCCGTGCAGCGCTCGGTCTCGATCGCCTGCAGCACCTTCAGCGGGTCGAAGATCTCGACCGGGACCATGGTCGAGCCGTGGGTGACGCACGCCATGACCGCGAGAACGCAGCCAAAGCAGTGGAAGAAGGGAACCGGGATGCAGAGCCGGTCCTTTTCCGTGAAGCGCATGCACTCGCCGATATTGAAGCCGTTATTTATCACGTTGAAGTGGGTGAGCATGACCCCCTTCGGGAAGCCGGTCGTGCCGGAGGTGTACTGCATGTTGATGACTTCGTGCTGCGAGAGGCCCGCTTCAGCCGCCTGCAGTTCCAGGTCAGAGATCCCCTGCCCCAGTTCGACCATGCGCTCAAAGTTGAACATGCCATCAGGCGCACCTTCCCCGAGGAAAATGACGTTCTTAAGACACGGCAGGGTGGCGCTGGCCAGCTCACCCGGGCGGCTACCGGTAAGCTCCGGCGCCACCTCGGCGAGGGTGCGCACGTAGTCCGTGTCCTTGAAACCCTGCACCAGGAAGAGGGTGCTGGAGTCCGACTGCTTCAGTATGTATTCGAGCTCGGCGGACTTGTAACTCGTGTTGACCGTCACCAGCACGGCGCCGATCTTAGCGGTGGCGAACTGCAGCACGACCCATTCGGGGACGTTGTAGGCCCAAATCGAGAGATGATCCCCCTTCTTGACCCCCAGCGCGAGGAGCCCCTTGGCAACCTGCCGGCAGCGCTCGTTGAACTCCCGATAGCTGTAGCGTAGCCCGCGCTCGACGTAGACCAGAGCCTCGTTGTCCGGGAACCTCATAGCGATATCGTCGAGCAGCGCTCCGACAGTGAATTCGATCTGTTGCGACATGGGTCACCCTCCTGTTTCGTGGCGTCAAACTTTTCGTCGACTAAAATTAACTTGCTGATATAAAAAGAGTTTACCAATTATCACAGCGTCCGGGGCATGTCAAGTTTTAGCCGCGGTAGCGGTGGCGCCCGGCTGGAAGCCCTCTACCTCGGACCTCAATTGCCGGGTAGAGACGCATTGCATGCGTGTCAGCACTGTCGCAACCCGGTCATTAGTCACAACGAAGTACAATCTCCACAAAAGCTGGCGACTCGTCCCTCCCCTTTCAAGGGGTAGGACAGGAGGGGGATGGGGGTGCCTGTCCGGTTACCCCCATCCCCACCCCAACCCGCCTGCGCCAAGGCTACGGCGGCCAAGCCCTCCCCTTGAAGGGGAGGGAGAGTTCCATCATGTTTGTTGAATAGTTGCCAGACGAAAACAACAACTAGCCCTAACAGTGCCATGATTAAAGGGGGGGAAGCACACCCCCTCTCCCTTCCCGAGCCTACTATTAT
>Ga0209123_1000826_pt1 | contig 35600 bp, 30 predicted proteins | sample BarGraIncu00431A_FD_184500 | JGI IMG/M metagenome (GOLD analysis project Ga0209123, IMG submission 184500) | Arctic peat soil microbial communities from Barrow, Alaska, USA - Barrow Graham LP Incubations 004-31A (SPAdes) (version 2) | ecosystem: Environmental > Terrestrial > Soil > Wetlands >... | reverse complement strand
GTCAATAACAACTTCGCGGTCTATCACAACTTCGTTACGCTCAATAGATACCACTTCACCGGTATCTTCGTCTACGAAATCTTCGACCCAGGTTTTCAGAACACGTGCAGCCAGTTTACGACCTACGATTTTCTTTAAACCGGATTTTGATACCTTAATTTCATCTGCAAGGTCGAATATTTCAAGTATATCCTTGTCACTTTCAAACCCTATTGCACGAAGCAATGTAGTTACAGGTAATTTTTTCTTACGATCGATATACGCAAACATCACACTGTTAATGTCGGTTGCAAATTCAATCCATGAGCCTTTAAAAGGGATGACCCTTGCTGAGTATAATTTAGTTCCATTGGCATGCATGCTTTGTCCGAAGAATACTCCCGGTGAACGATGCAACTGAGAAACCACCACACGTTCAGCTCCATTAATTACAAACGTTCCTCTTGGTGTCATGTAAGGAACGGTACCCAAATATACATCCTGAACAACCGTATCGAAATCCTCATGTTCAGGATCAGTACAGTACAATTTTAATTTTGCTTTTAACGGAATACTAAAAGTCAAGCCTCGCTCGATACATTCATCGATTGAATAACGGGGTGGGTCGACCAAATAGTCAACAAATTCCAGTACGAAATTATTTCTGGTATCGCTTATTGGAAAGTTTTCTTCAAATACCTTGCAAAGTCTTTCCATCTTACGCTGATCCGGGGTAGTGCCCAGCTGAAAAAATTCGATGAAGGATTTAATTTGCACTTCAAGGAAATCAGGATAGTTAAAGACGGTTTTTGTTGAAGAAAAGCTAATCCTCTGATTATCAATATTTACTGACATCGATGTATATTAATTATATGTACTCTAAAGATAAATATACAAAAAGGTATAGAACCCCACATCTGTGAGGTTCTAAACCACATCAACCTAAAATTAAGGTCGTTAGACTTTTATTTAAGTTCAACTTCTGCTCCAGCTTCTTCTAATTGAGATTTTAAACCTTCAGCCTCGTCTTTAGAAACTTTTTCTTTGATTGCTCTTGGAGCACCATCAACTACTTCTTTAGCTTCTTTTAAACCAAGACCAGTCAATTCTTTAACCAATTTCACAACTGCCAATTTTGATTGACCAGCAGCTTTCAGAATAACATCGAACTCGGTTTGAACAGCGGCTTCTGCTTCTTCAACAGGACCACTTGCAGCAGCAACAGCAACAGCTGAGGCAGCAGGTTCAATACCATATTCCGATTTTAAAATTCCGGCTAATTCATTTACTTCTTTTACAGTTAAGTTAACTAACTTTTCTGCAAGTGCCTTTAAATCTGCCATTTCGATAATAATTTTTAAATATAATTTTAAACTAACTTATTTCTTTTCACTCAATGTCTTCAAAACTCCATGAAGAATATTTCCACCTGACTGCAAACCGCTCAATACATTTTTAATTGGAGACTGCAACAAGCCAATCACTTCACCAAGTAATTCCTTTTTAGACTTAATAGTAACTAATACATCTAATTGATCTTCGCCAATATAAACTGACTCCTGAACATAGGCTCCCTTTAAAATTGGCAGCTTATTTTTCTTCTTAAAATCTTTTATCAGTTTTGCGGGAACATTTGCATTCTCACAAAACATGACTGATGTATTTCCTTTTAGCACGTCATAAAGCTCTTTAGCATCTTTATTGGATGCTTCCAAGGCACGACGCATGAGCTTATTTTTAACTACCACCAATTTCACGTCCTGTTTGCTGCATAAACGCCGTAAGGCACTTGTACGTGCAGCGTTTAAACTTGCAATATCAGTTAGGTAAAAATGAGTGGATAAGTTTATCTGCTCTGTAAGACTAACGATAATGTCGCTTTTTTCTGTTCTTTTCATTTCTATTAGTTTACTTTTCAGAGACAGACTTTGGCTCAATTTGTACTCCTGGACTCATGGTACTCGACAGATAAATACTTTTAACGTATGTACCCTTAGCAGCAGAAGGTTTCAGTTTGATCAACGTATTGACAAATTCAATGGCATTCTCCATTAGTTTTTCATGTTCAAATGAAACTTTACCAATTGAAGTGTGCACGATTCCAAATTTATCAACTTTAAAGTCAATCTTACCAGCTTTTACTTCTGCAACAGCTTTCCCAATATCCATTGTAACTGTACCACTTTTTGGGTTTGGCATCAAACCACGTGGACCTAAAATACGTCCAAGGGCTCCCACTTTTCCCATTACCGGTGGCATAGTAATAATCACGTCTACGTCAGTCCAACCTGCTTTTATTTTAGCAACATAGTCGTCCAAACCTACATAGTCAGCTCCGGCATCTCTGGCTTCCTGTTCTTTCTCAGGAGTAACCAGGGCCAACACGCGCACTTCTTTACCAGTTCCATGAGGTAAAGTAACCACGCCTCTAACCATCTGATTCGCTTTCCTTGGATCAACCCCCAGACGAACATCAATATCCACTGAGGCATCAAATTTTGTAAAAGCAATTTCTTTTACCAATGATGATGCTTCTTTTAATGAATAGATTTTCCCCTTTTCGATTTTTTCCAGAGCAAGCTTTGTATTCTTTGTAATTCTGCCCATTTTAATAATTTTAATTAGTTTGTCGATGGACGTTCACCTGTAACAGTGATTCCCATACTTCTGGCAGTACCAGCCACCATGCTCATAGCGCCTTCCAAAGAGAAACAATTAAGGTCTTCCATTTTTATTTCTGCAATCACCTTAATTTGATCCCAGTTGACAGAACCTACTTTTACAAGATGTGGTTCTGAGGAACCTTTTTTCACCTTTGAAGCTTCTATCAGTTGCACCGCTACCGGGGGTTGTTTAATTACAAAATCAAACGATTTATCTGCATAAACAGTAATAACAACAGGAAGTACTTTCCCCGCAAGGTCTTGTGTCCTGCCATTAAATTGTTTGCAAAACTGCATGATATTTACCCCTTTCGAACCTAATGCTGGGCCTATGGGTGGTGAAGGGTTAGCAGCACCCCCCTTTACTTGCAATTTAATGAATCCAGCAATTTCTTTAGCCATAATAAAATCGATAAATGATTATTACTCCTTCTCTACTTGCATGAAGCTAAGCTCCAAAGGAGTTTTTCGTCCAAAAATTTTGACCATTACCTCAAGCTTCTTCTTTTCCTCATTGATTTTTTCAATGATTCCGTTGAAGCCATTAAATGGCCCGTCAATAACTTTCACCGTTTCTCCAACTACATAAGGAATGTTCATCTCCTCACCGGAGGCTGCCATTTCATCTACCTTACCTAAAATACGGTAAACTTCTGATTGCCGAATTGGAACAGGTTCTCCACCTTTCGTATCTCCCAGGAAGCCAATGATATTGGGGATATTTCTAAGAATATGGGGAATCTCACCAACAAGACACGCTTCAACTAAAACGTATCCCGGAAAGAAATTTCTTTCTTTACTGATCTTTTTTCCGTTACGAATCTGATAAACTTTTTCAGTAGGTATCAAAACCTGTGAAACAAAATCCTGGAGACCAGCATTTGCAATCTCGTTTTCAATATATTCTTTGACCTTCTTCTCTTTTCCTCCAATAGCCCGAAGAACATACCATTTTTTTACGTTTTCGCTCATGTTGCGCTCCTAATAGTATTAATAAAATAAACTGTACACAAATTTCATCATGGATTCAAATGAGAAATCCATTACAAAAACTATAAGTGCTATAATAAGGGAAGCAACCATTACGATGAATGCACTATTCTGCAATTCTTTAAATGTAGGCCAGGAAACTTTATGAACAAGCTCATTATACGCTTCTTCGAAATAGAGTTTAAGTTTCATCTTTAATTAAAATATTATTTGTACGGATGGTAAGGTTCGAACTTACTTTGTCACGCAATTTAAAACAAACAAAACGCCCAACTGGGTTTCATCCGTAAAAGAGTTCCGGAAGTAAATTCCGGAACTTTTAATAGAATTTCCAGGTTGAATATTACTTCACAATTTCAGTAATCTGACCAGCACCAACTGTACGACCTCCTTCGCGGATGGCGAAACGAAGTCCAATATTGATGGCAACAGGATAGATCAATTCAACTTCAATTGAAACGTTGTCTCCAGGTAATACCATTTCACGACCTTCTGGTAAATGTATTTCACCGGTTACGTCAAGAGTACGGATATAGAACTGTGGACGATATCTGTTATGGAATGGAGTATGACGTCCACCTTCTTCTTTCTTCAGGATATAAACCTCAGCCTTAAATGTTGTATGAGGAGTAATGGTTCCTGGTTTGGCAAGAATTTGTCCACGTTTAATTTCTTTTTTATCAACACCACGCAATAATAAACCTACGTTATCACCAGCCTGACCATCATCCAAAATCTTACGGAACATTTCAACACCTGTACATACCGTCTTACGACCTTCAGCTCCGAGTCCAATCAACTGTAACTCATCACCTGTGTGCACAACGCCTGTTTCGATACGACCTGTTGCAACTGTACCACGACCTGTGATCGAGAATACATCTTCAACCGGCATAAGGAATGGCTTGTCAATGTCACGTGGAGGAATTGGAATCCATGTATCAACGGCGTCCATTAATTCCAGTACTTTTTCTTCCCACTGTGGTTCTCCGTTCAATGCGCCAAGAGCCGATCCCATAATAACGGGTGAATTGTCACCATCGAAACCATAGAAAGTCAACAGTTCGCGAATTTCCATTTCAACCAATTCAAGAATTTCGGGATCATCAACCATATCCACTTTATTCATGAATACAACCAACTTAGGTACATTTACCTGACGAGCCAAAAGAATGTGTTCACGTGTTTGAGGCATCGGGCCGTCAGTAGCAGCAACAACAATGATTGCACCATCCATCTGAGCAGCACCGGTAACCATGTTTTTCACATAATCCGCGTGACCAGGACAGTCAACGTGAGCATAGTGACGAGTAGCTGTTTCGTACTCAACGTGAGCGGTGTTAATAGTAATACCACGCTCTTTTTCTTCAGGAGCGCTGTCGATTGATTCGAATGATTTTACTTCACAATACCCTTTTTTTGACAACACCATAGTAATAGCGGCAGTCAAAGTAGTTTTGCCGTGGTCAACGTGGCCAATAGTACCAATGTTGACATGGTCTTTGTTCCTGTTAAATTTTGCTTTAGCCATAACTTTTAATAATTTTAATCTATTTTTTAAACTTTCTTCGAGCCAATGATGAGAGTTGAACTCATGACCTCTTCCTTACCAAGGAAGCGCTCTACCACTGAGCTACACCGGCAACTTATATTTTGAGCGGGAGACGAGATTCAAACTCGCGACCCTTAGCTTGGAAGGCTAATGCTCTATCGACTGAGCTACTCCCGCAATACAATGCCAAACTTCAAGTTCCAGGTTCTAAGTTGCGTTCCAAACTTGGAACTTTGAATTTGAAACTTTAAACTTTCTTCTTTGTGGGGAGAGCAGGATTCGAACCTACGAAGGCGTACGCCAGCAGAGTTACAGTCTGCCCCAGTTGGCCACTTTGGTATCTCCCCGATCAATAAATATTAGAACTTTTACCCTTATGAGCCGAATCACAGATTCGAACTGTGGACCCCGAGATTACAAATCACGTGCTCTGGCCAACTGAGCTAATCCGGCAACTAATTATTTATCATGCCAAAACCCTTATAAACCAATGCTTTAATAGTTTATAGGAGGCTCTTTTTCTCAAACTATATCCTGTCAGATACTTGTCCGAAAAAGTTTTGCAAATGTATTAATATTTTATCGCAATTCCCAGTAAATAATATTTTATTTCATGTGTTTATAATTTGTTTTTTAATTGCCACATGGAACTCGCCAATCCCGAGCACTCGGGATTCGCTTGTTTGAGAAAGATTTGCTCATGGCTCGTTTCTTACTTTTATTTCTCCTTCAGTTTTTCTTTAAATTTGGTCAACTGACGACGAATTGCTTCAAGTGCCAAATCAAGAGATTCTTCAAATGAATCAGCCTGTTTTTCTGCAAAAAGATAATCATATCCGGGAATGGAAACTTTAACCTCAGCAATTTTGTTATTAGCAGTTTCTGGTTTATCAACCTTCATAATGACCTCAGCACCAATGATACCTTCAAAATAGGTGTCCAGTTTGGAAACTTTCTTGTTCACAAAATCCGTTAATTTCTGATCGGCTGTAAAATGTACCGTTTTTAATTGAATGTTCATAGTTGATCCTCCTAAAAATTTATGATCGTGGATGTGCTTGTCTGTAAACTCTTTGAATCTTTTCGAGAGAGGTATGTGTATAAATTTGTGTAGCCGAAAGATTTGCATGTCCCAACATTTCCTTTACTGCGTTTAAATCAGCGCCCCTGTTAAGCATATGGGTTGCAAAGGTATGCCGAAGCACATGTGGACTTTTTTGGTCGATTGTTGTCACCAGAGATAAATATTTCAAGACAACCCTGTATATGAGTTTTTCATAGGCCGGTTCGCCTTTTGCCGTCAATAATAAATAGGTAACAGGCGATCCGAATAGACGGGTACGTTCTGTTTTGTATTCTTCAATCAGACCATTTATTTCTCTGGGATAAGGAACCAATCGCTCCTTATTTCGCTTTCCCAAGACTTTGATCAAAAACTCCGGTTCACGAATATCGCTGTCTTTGAGATGCATCAGTTCAGCCAAACGAATGCCTGTACCATACAATAGACTAACAATTAACTTGTCCCGTTTTGCTTCAAAGTCTTTTCCAAAAAATCCATCATCTAGCAAATGGTTCAGATTCTTTTCCTCCACAAACTGAGGTAGTTTTTTTCGAACTTTGGGGACAATCACATTAACCAACTTGTTCTCACTAACTACCTCCATCCTCAATAAATACTTATTATAGGATTTTAATGCCGAGATTTTTTTATTGACAGTGCGGGCCGATAGTCCGCTGTCCATCAATGAAATAACCCAGGTACGGACTACTTTATCATTTATTCCTTCAACATTAAAATCCCCGATCGTTTTGACATAAAACTCTTCAAACTGATCGAGGTCTGTTTTATAGGCAACCGCAGTTAAAAGCGAATACCTTTTTTCGTATTTCAGGTAATTAATGAATGATTCCTGATTCGACATTTGCAATAAATTAATATCTTCCAGAGAACCGGTTATAGTTTCCTAGTCGTCCGCACGTTGTAAATTTTCAATATAAATGGCTTTTTTAACTTCAGCCCTTCTTTCAACCGATGGTTTAATAAAAGCTTGTCTTAGACGTAACTCTTTTACAACACCCGTTTTTTCAAACTTTCTTTTAAATCTTTTAAGCGCTCTTTCGATGTTTTCGCCTTCTTTCACTGGAATAACGATCATATAATTCTATTTTTTCTGTTTATAATTCGAGCCGCAAATTTATTAATTAAAGATTAGTAATCAAATATAATCCGAAATTTTATTCTTTAAAAATAGTTAGGGTAATATTCACCCTGTAAATTTACAAATAAGGCCTTAATTTTGTATATTTTTCTATGTTTAAAATCATGCTATCCCGCAAAACTGATGGTTCGTTAATGGGTCCAAATTTTGTTCTGAATTTTATAATCAGGCTTGCCAGGTTCTTTTGTATATAAGGATGTCGGGCAAGTTCCTTCCAATCAGCAAAATTCAGATCAACTTTTTGTATTTTCGAGGTATCTATCTGAACCATTGTTTCAAGTTGCAACCTGGTTTTATCACTCAAACCATATACTTCTTTCAATTGTGCCAGTTCATAAAAACCACCCAGCAGATCACGGTATTTTATGATCCGCTTTGAAAGTTTGTTACCGATTCCAGGAAGTCTCATTAATTCAATCGAATCCGTTCCATTGATCTCAAGGTGAATTTCAAGAGTTGAAGCTTCTTTTTCTGGTACGATTTTTCCCTTCTCCTCTATTTCAATATACGAAGCCAAAGCATCTTTTTGAGATTGAGAAAGTGCATATATCTTTAAGAAATCGGCGGGTCGCCTAAAAATTCCACCTTTATTTTGATAATTGCGGATCGTTTGAATTTGCTTTTCTGTCAATCCCAAACGCAATAAATCCTTGTCGCTTGTCGTATTGGGATCAAAAGTAAACAATTTAACCGGAATAATTACCTTCGTAGTCTGAACCTTTTTATTTTCAAACAAAAGAAAAGGAGCAAGCTTTTGATAGATTGAATCGGTGACTCCATACATCTTTCTGAAATCAGCTTCAGAATAATACTTTCCACCCTTCTCCCTGAACTTCAGCATATTCCGTTTAATCCCTTCAGGCAATAAAAGGCTATCGAGCCCCTCCCGACTGATCGTATTGGGATTAAAACTAAAAAGCTTATTTTGTTTAACCGGATTATTTACCGTACCTTTATTCTGAGATGGTTCAATTATTGGAGCATTCAGTAATTGAGTATCAATTTTAGCAGGAGTTTCAAAATAATAGATGATTCTATTTGCCACGGCCAGCATAAAAATGACAGCTAAAAAAATAGTAATCCCTTTTCGTTCCTTCCGGTTAAAGGTAAAATAGTCCTGAATAATTTGTTTGAACTTCATCAGTATAAAAAGCTTACCCTAAATATACTGATAATTTTTGAATAAAAAAACCCGGTTAAAATAACCGGGTTAAATAATTTAGCTTCTGTCAATATTATTCAGATCATTGAAGGCAATCTTGAGCCTTTCAATCATTGAGTCTTGAGCTTTACGCAACCACACACGGGGATCGTAATACTTCTTGTTGGGCTTATCCACTCCATTCGGATTTCCGATTTGGCCCTGCAGAAATTCCCGGTTCTCAGCCTCATACTTACGTATGCCATCCCACGTTGCCCATTGGGTATCGGTGTCGATGTTCATTTTGATCACACCATAAGAAATCGCTTCACGAATTTCAGCCAGCGATGATCCTGATCCACCGTGGAATACAAGATCTACCGGCTTTTCACTCAAGCCATGTTTATCAGCCACAAATTTCTGTGAATTATCCAGAATCTTAGGAGTCAGCTTTACATTGCCAGGTTTATATACCCCATGAACATTGCCAAATGAGGCTGCAATAGTGAAATTAGGACTGATCTTGCTCAATTCTTCATAAGCATAATTAACATCCGCAGGCTGGGTATACAGCAATGAATTATCCATGCCAGTATTGTCCACGCCATCCTCTTCACCGCCTGTAACTCCCAGTTCAATTTCGAGGGTCATCCCAATTTTGCTCATTCGGGCAAGGTATTTTTTGCAGATTTCAATATTTTCATGAAGTGGCTCCTCTGATAGATCCAACATATGCGAACTGAACAATGGTTTACCAGTTTCGGCAAAGTATTTCTCACCTGCGTCCAACAGTCCATCGATCCATGGCAACAACTTTTTAGCCGCGTGATCGGTATGCAATACCACATGAACGTTGTACAGTTCAGCCAGCGCGTGCACCTGTTTAGCTCCTGCAACAGCTCCTGCAATTTGGGCCCCTTGACCGTCAAGCTTCAATCCTTTGCCAGCATAAAACTGGGCGCCTCCGTTAGAGAACTGAATGATAACAGGCGAATTAACCACTTTGGCTGCTTCCATAACCGCATTCACCGAGTCCGAATTTACCACATTCACTGCCGGCAATGCAAAATGATTCTCCTTTGCAATTTTGAATACTTTTTGTAAATCTGTCCCGGATACAACTCCGCGTTTTACAACATCTGAAATCTTTGTCATCTGTATAAATTTTTAAATGATACTTTTATGCTACAATACTTATTTTTGATCAATTCAAAATATAACTTAGCAAAGTTAATATTGTTGTAGCTGAAATGCAAAAATCAATCCTCTAATTGATTTTATTACTGTAATAAACAGTTTATTTAACATTGAAATACTTCAATCTGTTTGAAGGGTTAAAGAAATAATAATTAGCCTCTGTCAAATTCCTTCTTTGTATTGAAAAATCTCCCTAAGGTAATCATTTTATTTTTAAATATTTGTTTCTTGATCCCTCCAACTCAGATTCAGCCTACCCAATAAATACATAATCAGCATTTTTATTATTTTCAAACTCCCCAACTGGATTTTTGATGCCTTTGAACAGTTGTTTGTGTATAGTTTGTGTATGGTTAGTGTATGGTTTGTGTATAGTTACTGTATTGGATAATACAGTAACCTTACAGAAACCATACATAAACCATACATAAAACTTACAGAAGCAATAGCGATGTTGGAGGCTCACAGCAATTTAAATAATGGGTAAAATGTATAAAAGGATTTTTAAATAGATAAAAGAAAGTAGCGTCATGGCAGACTTAAATTATTGCATTGTAGTAAAATGTCAGCCTGAATTTATTGGAAGAATACTTTGGGGAATCTTCCAATTAGGTGTATTTAATCCTCAGATCGTCATTGTCCCGAGTACTCGGGAAAGCAATCCCACATAATTACTTGATTGACCCCGAGTATTCGGGGCTTCGTCCCTCGCAATGACGCTCCGATCATGGTTCCTGAGAATTTGGAAAGCGGTATGAGTAATTCCATGAAAGGATATTGATGAGTGACCATTTGCCAAAATAAGAGGTAACATTAGAGAGCCTTGGAAAGTAAAGACCAGATGAAGGATATTAAGGAGAAGTCTGGATACTAACAACTTGGGTTACTTGAAATATCATTTTCTGATTCAACATTCAATCTGAACTATTATAGCAAGCCCAAGTTGTGTTAAGTATTTTTTAAACAACTGATGTGCTTTTAAAGAACTAACAGATATTAAGCATTTAATCATTATAATTGCACTGCTTTTGAAAAAAGCATCAAAAAATCAATATCACTAATCAATAAAATATCAAACAAAATGAGTACTAGTTATAAAGAACTTGGACTTGCAAACACCACCGAGATGTTTGCAAAGGCAGTTGATGGCGGATATGCCGTTCCAGCTTATAATTTCAACAACATGGAGCAACTGCAGTCAATCATTCAGGCTTGTGTTGAAACTAAATCACCGGTAATTTTACAGGTCTCATCGGGAGCGCGTAAATATGCCAATGCCAATTTATTGCGCAACATGGCCCGCGGTGCAGTTGAATATGCTAAAGAACTTGGTTGCGAAATTCCAATCGCCCTTCACCTTGATCATGGTGATACTTTTGAACTTTGCAAAGATTGTGTGGATAGTGGTTTTTCTTCAGTCATGATTGATGGTTCGCATCTTTCATTCGAAGACAACATGGCTTTGACAAAAAGGGTTGTTGAATATGCCCACGCTCACGATGTGACTGTTGAAGGCGAACTGGGCGTTCTGGCCGGTGTTGAAGATGATGTGGTTGCTGAACATTCTCATTACACCAAACCTGAAGAAGTAATTGAATTTGTTACCAAAACTGGAGTAGATTCATTGGCGATTTCAATCGGCACTTCACATGGCGCCAACAAATTTACACCCGCTCAATGTACCCGTAATGCAGAAGGTGTCTTGGTTCCACCACCACTGCGTTTCGATATTCTGGAAGAAATTGAAGTTAAACTTCCAGGATTTCCAATCGTACTTCACGGTTCATCATCAGTTCCAAAAGAAGACGTTGATACCATCAATAAATTTGGCGGAGCGCTGAAAGATTCAGTAGGTATACCAGAAGATCAACTTCGCAGAGCAGCCAAATCAGCTGTTTGCAAGATCAACATCGACTCTGACGGACGTTTGGCTATGACTGCCGCCATCCGTAAAGTATTTGTTGAAAAACCAAGTGAATTTGACCCTCGTAAATACTTAGGACCAGCCCGTGATGCTTTGAAAGTTCTTTACATGCATAAAAATGTAAGTGTCTTGGGTTCAGCAGGAAAAGCTTAATTCTGATTATTAAAATAAAAAAAAGGATCACTTAGGTGGTCCTTTTTTTTTATTTCATCAAACGATTAAAGCTAAAGAACTTAAGGACTTTAAGAACCTTAAAGACTTTAAAGACAAATGGTTCAGCTTGCTCTTAAAAAGGATACCCGATTGCAAATGACAGGTTCATCTGCTCACCATTAATTGGATAGTTCCCAGGGATAAATCGTTTGCCTGCTTCTAAAGACGGGTCCCGCATTTTCAAACCAAGATCGAGTCTGAAAAGGAAAAAGGTAAAGTCAAACCTCAATCCAAGACCTGTACCGACTGCAATCTGTTTGTAAAATTCATCTACCAGAAAAACAGCTCCAGGACGATTGTCCTTGCTATTGATGGCCCATATATTACCTGCATCCAAAAAGAAGGCGCCCTCCATGATCCAGAAAAGTTTAAACCGATATTCAAGGTTTGCTTCCAGTTTGATGTCAGATGACTGATTGGGGTAGGTATTCAAAGGAGCTTTATAAGTCCCCGGACCCAGCGAACGTACCTGCCATGCACGAATTCCATTGGCGCCTCCGGTAAAATATTTCTTCTCAAAAGGCAGTACATCGAAATTACCATATGGCACTCCAACGCCTGCAAAGGCTCGTCCAACTACCGAACTTAAATTGTTGATCATGTGTCCATAACGGTATTCAAAATCGCCTTTCAAATACTGGGCAAATCGTATATTCAGAATCTTTGAATAGGAACTTTTGATATTGGTTATTGGATCAATCGCATCAGTTTTATTTTTGTTAATCAGCATTGAATAAAGAGAAAGCAGATTGCCCGCTGATTCAAGATTAACCTTATAATACTTGTAATCTTCCCGTTTATTGACGTTCTGGGTATTGTACATCCAACTGTAATTAGTAGCTGATATGAGGTGATCGGTAAAACTGCTTTTGATGTACAAATCTTTAATTGAATTGATAAAGACAGAATCTAACAGGAAAAGGTTCACGTAGTTTAAATCAATTATATTAAGTGTTTGAAATTTGTATGCAGATGATTTCCAGCTATATCCAAATTTAAGGGTGGTAATGGTACGGGTGTAATCAGGGCGGCTTTGATAATTAAACCCCCCAGTCAGTTTAGTTTCGGGAATCTGAAAGCTGAACATATTTTTGCCATTGATAAAACTTAGAAATTTAGGAATAGTCAAACTGGTTTCAAAACCCAGCTCCCGGGTGTTAAAATTGAGGCTATTGTTATTGATCAAGGCCTGTTGGCGTTCACTTGCTCCCCTGATTTGAAAGTCAAATACTTCGGCTCCTCTAAACACATTGCGGTGCTGAAAATTGAAATTACCGGCCACTCCAAGATTGCCCGATGAATTGGTCCCTTCAATATCGACAGAGAAATTCTTTCTGGGCAGAGGTGACAATTGAATCCTGCAATCCAGCAAAGGGATTGAGTCAATTGTAATTGCATTGGGTTCAACAAAACCAATATTAATGAATCTGAATTGTTTTAAACGATTCAAGGCACGGTAAGTCTTTTCGGTATTCCACAAACTATAATAAGTACTGTCTCTCATCCTGTTAACGTTTGAAAACAGGGTTGGCTTATATTTTAACTTTCCGGCATAGGTAATGATATAGTCATTCATTATTAATGTATCTAACGGTTGCACCGTCTGATTGCCTGTAAGATCAGGAGCCTGGAATGTTGGATTGATCAGGAAATTACGGATCTTATATTTCTGATGTGGAACCACCTTTTTTTCATATCCTGTCGATGCGTCTGCGATACTCACAGTCAAATCGACCCTGTGATTATTGAAACTAGTGTCAGCTGAGAAAGTGATAAAATCTTCGGTAAATTTATAATATCCATTGTTTTTCATATTGGTGGAAATTCGCAGCCGTTCGGAATTCAGAATATCCAAATCAAATATATCACCAGATTTCAGTAATTGATTGACTGAATCGTTGAGAATCAGCCCCTGCAAATGAGGGTCTTTGATAGTATAAAAGTAATGGCGGACGAGGTATGGTTGTCCAGCTTTGATGTTAAAAACAAGGTTCACTTTTCTTTTATTCAGTCTGTAAACCACAGTATCATTGACCAAAGCATTGTAATATCCCTTATTGCTCAAATAAATTAAAAGTTGCTCTTTACTTCGCAAAGACTGATCTTCTTCATAAATCACAGGCGCTTCACCAATTCTTTTCAGCCAACCATTTTCCTTATTTTTCGGTGATAAATCGTAAAGCCACAAATGGAATTTCAGAATGCCGAGTATTCTAAGGTTCTCCTTTTGCCGTACCTGAGTTTTTAAATCTTGCCGTTTAATGGTTTTATCATTTATCTTTACAGAAACTTTATTCAGAAGATATTTACCTTCAGGCACATATTTGACAGAATTACATGCACCAAGAATTAAGACTCCTATTAAAAGAATGATCGTTCGGGCTTTAATAAATGGGTGACGGACCTTAGGCAACATGAAATTGATTTTTTACAAAAATAAACACAGCATTGGGTTCACAAATCATTTGGACCTTTTATTTTTACATTTCTACAACGCAAATTTATAATATATGTTGAGTAAGAACAAAATTAAATTGATTCAATCACTAAATAGAAAAAAAAACAGGAATGAATTGGGTGTTTTTTTGGTTGAAGGTAATAAAATGGTCGAAGAAGCGATTCGTTCCAGCTTCAAAATTGAACTCTTGGTTTGTACTTCAGATTTTGCTAATCAACATCCCGAAGTTAACAACACTGGAATAGAATTAATTATAACTGACAGTGAATCAATATCTAAGGCAAGCTTGCTTCAAAATCCACAAGATGCACTGGCAATTGTTTGTCAACCAAAGAATGGATTTTCAGAGTTAATCTTAGAAAAAGAACTATGCCTTGCACTTGATTTCATTCAGGACCCCGGTAATCTGGGTACGATACTACGCATTGCGGATTGGTATGGGATTATCCATATAGTTTGTTCTGAAACCACAGTCGATGTTTTCAATCCCAAGGTAGTGCAGGCAAGTATGGGAGCGATTTTCAGAGTAAAAACCACCATCACCGACCTTCCATCCTTCATAAAAAATTCTGTGGAAAGCGGCATTCCGGTTTATGGAACCTTTTTAGAAGGCCAGAACATTTATAAGCAACTCTTGTCACCCAGCGGAATTATTGTTCTGGGAAATGAAGGAAACGGGATTTCTGATCCGATCAGCCAATTGGTAACCAATAAACTGGTGATCCCCAGCTTTTCAACCCATAAAAACAAACCCGAATCACTTAATGTAGCCATTGCAGCAGCCATTTGCTGCAGCGAATTCAGGAGAAGATAGTGAAAATAAGTGTCTAAAGTACTTTGGTTCAATTATTTACCATTCACGGTAAAATAATAAATCTGGCATGCTGTACCAATGCTCTCGACATTCTTTTTATCTGACATTCTCAACGTAATTTTATGTTCCTTTTCTTGCAATTCAGATTCAAAAATATGGACCCATGGGATATAGAGATTTTTACTCCACGTGGTGAAAAGATCGTAGCTTTTGAACTTTCCACCGTCTATGCTATATTCGACAATTCCTGCATTTGGACCACAAAGGCAGTAAATGCCAATAGAAGTGCCTGCAAAAGAGAATGTTAGTTCCGACCCGGGTGTCAATGCTTCGAGAATCGGGATGTTTTGAAATTGTTTTCTAATTTCTCCAATTACTTTTGGCTTCCATGGTGACTCATACTTCCAACCTTTTATAATCTTTGCTTTAAGTGGATCAACCAGTTTTCCGTCAAAGTAGCTGAATTTGTCAAGCGGAATGGGTGGAATTGAATGTGGATGTATTTGTAATTCGTCCCGATAGCTATCGGGAGAAACAGACCACATCTTATCGAATAAACTTTCAATTGCTCCAGTATAAAATTTATGCCCAAAAGGTGATGGGTGTGTTCCTCCAAACTTTTTCCAATCAAACTCTCCGGCTTGCATTCTTTCCGCAATTTCCTGAACAAGGTTTATTGAAGGTATTTGGTAGTATTCAGCTACTTTCTCGTGATTTAAAATTACATCAGGCGTCTTCCCTTCATTGATCATGGAGATAAACGGATCATAAATGAAGTGTAACATAACAATATCCATATTTGGATTACTCAACAAGGCATGACGGACTTCACCTTCCATACCCCGAATTTGGTCAACTGAATTAAATCCATTCGTGTCATCGTTGACTGCTGCTTCTATAAAAAGTAAATCAACTTTGCCATTCATTAATACATCTTTATCCATTCGAAAAGATCCCGGCGTACTACCGGTAGAGCTTATTCCGGCTTCGACAAAGTCGAATTTTGTATCTGGGAAACGATGTTTTAATTGTTCCATGACAATATTGTGCCAACCTTTCATTTCTGTTATTGATCCCCCAAGAAATGCCACACGTCCAATTTTGTTTTTCTCAAATAGATTACGTGAATTATTCAGATTTCCACGTAAATTAATATGTTGTTTTTCCTGATAGCTCGGTTGGTGTTGAACAACGAAATCTACAATCGGAGTTGGATCTTTCAAACTATGGGGGTGATGATCAACTCCAGGTTTTGTAATAACGGTCATTGACCCTCCTGATTGAGCCATTCGATCACGAAGCAATATTGTATTTTCCAGAAATGGAACAGTATTGTCAGCATCGCCACAGACGCTTAAAATTGGGATCCTGGTATTTGCCAATAGTGCTGCCTGATCCACAGGACTACATATTAAAGTATCTGCTTGAGCATCAGTAATGTTCCATTCTTTTAGAAATTCGTTCCAAAGAACAGTATCTTTCCTCCCAGGCCAGCTTTTGATGTTACAAACCGGTGCGTCTATATAGATACAAGCCACTTTTTCAGGATTCTTTACTGCCCAATTGAGCACAAGCAATCCACCACGGCTAATTCCTTCAAGAGTTACCATTGGAGAAAACTGATAATTTTTTACCATATAATCATAGAAACCGCTGAAAAGCAATTGAGCCCTGGGACTTCCATAAAGAACTGTTACGTCAAAATAAGCTACATAAAAACCTTTGTCCAACAATGCTGAATCAGCTTGAGCATACGCATCAAAAAATGCAGGTCGTACGATCCAGGGATTACCTTTAGCAGGAGTTTTAGGGGCTACAATAATAGCTTCGCGTCCATTTTGTATAAAGTCGTAACGGTCATAGCCATTCCATGCACTTTTTTTACCTGGAAATGCCTTCTGGATGTATTCTCCTACCTTAGCATTGCTTAGGTCAACAGATGGCACTTTAATAACTTCGTTTTGCGCATTAAGGGTAAATGATAATGAGGCAAATAGACAAATTAGTAAAATCGTTTTCATAGTATTTGGTATAAAGAAGTACTTAAAGTGTCTAAAGTGAACTAAAATGTCTAATGTTAAGGGTGCCCAAGTACTTTAGGCACTTTAGGCACTTTAAGTACTTTAGACACTTTAAGTACTTGAATTAGTTGGTGTATGATAACCCGGGTTTTGTTTAAGCAAGGTGTTCAGTCTCAAATCATTTTCCGGAATTGGCCAAAGATAGTCATCAATTGAGTAATTTTGAATATATCTTGGACTAACTTTATCCAATATACTTTTTCTGCAGATGTCAAACCCACGGTCATATTCAAAACACAATTTTCATTTTACGTTCCATGATAACTCCCTCATCATAAGTTTGTAGTGTCATAGCTATAGTAAATATGGGATGCCGTGGCATACCGACATGATTGTCATTTGCACGAACTATAACCAGATTTATTGCATCACTTGCAGCCCGAGTCATACTTCCATTCGTCCTATTCACTGCTTCGGTAAACATCAATAATACATCGGCATAACGTATGATTGGACGTTGCTTAAATAGGGTCTGCTGAAAAACTCACAATGTGCAGTATTATAAGAAGATATCAGCCTACAAATTAAAACAAGTGCAAGGAAATTTGAATTGACGATTCAAAATCCTTGCACTAGTTTGTTTTTAGAATCAATTAATTGGGTATTTTTTGCAGATTCAAAAATAAGACAACCACACACATGCTGGTTGCAGGTTGTACCCTTGTAATATTTTAAGCAGCAGTCACTTGAATCATTTTAGGGTACAACCTGAGATCTTATATGTTTTTACCCCCAGTACTCGGGGTCACCTCTGCTGTTGCACCCATTTTCAATATTAAATGTTCACATTCAGCTTCTTACAGCGGTGCAACCTGCAACCGACATCTTTCGGAGAATTTTATTTCCCTTTCACTTCCAATGACAGTTTTAACAAGTCAATGGGAATGAGTACTATTCAATTCTAACCAAATGAACCTAAAAAGTCGATACTGAGTTTTTCAGCAGACCCTATTTAATGAATTATATTTCAATCTTAACTTCCTGATCTGTTTATGGGGGTATTATATGCGTCTGCCATCCGATCAGATTGCTGAGATTGCTGAGATTGCTGAGATTGCAAGTTTCTTTTTTCTCCCACACTCACTTCTCCTTTTCTCACCAAAACGTTGATTAAATGCAAAGTAAAAACATGGAATTGATCGGAATTGAATAAAATACTCAATTGCAATCTCAGCAATCTCAGCAATCTCAGCAAAACGTGTAAGACAGTTTTATATATTAGGATCTCCGACTATCCATCAAATTGCCACTTTGCCAAATTGCCAAAATGCCAATTACTCAATTTACTCAATTTACTCAATTTACCAATTTACCAATTTACACTTATACTCAATCCTGCAATCCGGTTGCACGATCTAATGGAAAGTGATGCTACAAAATTCTCTAATGGATTGCCGGATTGAGTATAGGTGTAAATTGGTAAATTGAGTAAATGGCAATTTGGCAATTTGGCAAACTTAGGAATACCGATCAAAGGCAACGACTGTTAGGTAGGACGTTAAAGTTCAGCATGTTGAATTCAAACTATCGCAGGCAAATGGATTGCCAAATATGCAGCTCTATTGTTTCGGCATAATTCTTTTAAAACTTGCTGTCTCTGCTGGTAAGCGAACATCGCAATAGATTATTTGCTGTGCTTGTAATTCATGGCAAAAGCTTCGGCGCATCGTTCGCCATCCATTGCTGAGGATACAATTCCACCTGAATAACCGGCACCTTCACCGCATGGGTAAAGTCCTTGCACTTTAACATGTTCAAGGGTATCCTCTTTACGGGGAATGCGGATAGGTGAAGACGTCCGTGATTCGACCCCTACAACAATCGCTTCATTGGTAAGGTATCCATGTGCCTTTTTATCAATCATTTGAAATGCTTCCTGAAGGCGTGTTCTGATTCTTTTGGGAAGTTTATCGTGCAGAGGTACCGACACCAATCCGGGATGATAAGATGATTCAGGTAAATCCTGAGAGAATTTGCCAGACACAAAATCAGCCAATCGCTGTGAGGGTGCAAACTGGGTATTTCCATTCAATGCGAAGCACAATCGTTCAATGTTCCGCTGAAACTCAAGTCCGGCAAATACACCCAGGTGTCTGAATTCAGCCAGGTCTTCCGGTCTTATTTCAACCACCATTCCAGAATTGGCAAAATTAGTATTTCGTTTGGTTGGCGACATCCCATTTACAACCATCTCACCGGGAGCAGTCGCGGCAGGAACAATCATTCCTCCTGGGCACATGCAAAATGAATAGACACCCCTTTGCTCCACCTGTTCTACAAACGAGTAACTTGCGGGAGGTAGATAAGGCCCCCTCGATGGTTGATTATACTGAATCGAATCAATAAGTTCCTGTGGATGTTCAGCTCGCACACCGACGGCAAATATCTTGGCTTCAATGGAAACGCCTTTGGAATATAGCAGTTCAAACATTTCACGGGCTGAATGCCCGGTTGCAAGGATAACAGCTTCACCTTCAATGATGGTGGTATCAGAAAGCATGATTCCCGAGCAATGGTCATTTTCAATGATCAAATCCTCCACGCGACTGTTGAAATGAATCTCACCGCCTGCTGCAAGAATTTTATTTCTTATACTTGTAATGATCCCGGGAAGCATATTGGTACCGATATGCGGATGTGCGTCGATCAGAATTTCAGGCAGCGCTCCGTTGTGGTAAAAGACTTCCAGTATTTTACGTATATCCCCCCGTTTCTTGGAACGGGTATATAATTTTCCATCTGAAAAGGTGCCTGCCCCACCCTCTCCAAACCCATAGTTTGAATCAGGGTCTACCAAATGATCACGATGGATATTGGCAATATCTCTTTTGCGATCGCTCACATTCTTGCCTCTTTCAAAAATTAGTGGCTTAAATCCAAGTTCAATTAAACGCAAAGCTGCAAACAGGCCAGCTGGGCCTGCACCAATAATTATAACAGATGGTTGATGGTCTACAAGGTCATATTTAAACTGGATTTTTTCTTGTGTAGGAAGTTCATCTATAAAAACTTCGACTCCTAAATTGATGCGGATTGCACGTTGCCTTGCATCTACAGATTTTCGACGGACATTGATTAAAAGAATTCGCTCTTCATCAAAATGAAGTTTTTCAGCAACGATTGGCTTGTAGAATTGTTCGTCGGACGCCTGTTTGGGCGTAAGCGACAGATTAATTTCTTGTTTCAATGTTATTCGAAATGAAAGCTAAGTATAAACATATTGGAGGCCAGGCGGGATAAAGCATTGGTATAAACCTGCGGCTCTGGAGCTTTTGGCCCGTTATCCACTAAATTGTTTAGTCCAAAGCTAAACTTTAACTCTGTAGATAAACGAAAAAACTGTAAATACGTATCCCAACCCATCCCTGTCTCTATAGATGAACTGAAAGGTTTTAGTCTAACCAAATCTTCCACACCTGTTTTCGAAATATCAATCCGGTAAGCCACTCCCCCAATCAAATAAGGTCTTTGATTATTCATCCGTTTAGCTTTATATTTGATCAATAGCGGAAAATCGAGAAAAGTTGATTTGATGGAAAAGTAATCGGAAGGGCCTGTAGTGCTGACAACAGGAATATTATAAGTCAGTTTTCGTTCTCCAAATGACATTCCTGGTAGAAACCGTAGATCCAGAGATTCAGTCAGACGTAAATTCGTAACAATGCCAACAGTAAACCCAGGAGTCAGTTTTGAAATATCTGCCCTTATTATGTCAGTCCCAACAATCTGCCTTCCATTAGGCAGTGTTTCCGGTACGAATTTCGGATTCTCTCCAATAGTTGGATAATTCGCAATGTTAAAATCGAGGGTATTGATACCCAATGAAAAGCCAAAATGAAGACGTTTGTCATCAAAAGTGGTAAGGTTTTTAACCACCGTCCTCTGAGCCAGTGAGTTTAGACCAATACTCAAAAAAATGAAAAGATAAAAGGTACGCTTCACAATATAAAGATTTTCAACTGTTCATAAAACAACAATATTACGGAATTATTGTATGCCCTAATTATTTTTGAGCGATGTAAATGGTGGCAATCCCAAAAGTGAGACGTTTCTGTTTTGATTTTGAAAATCCACAAGACTTTAATATTGACAGAAATTTCTGATCATCAGGAAAAGCCATCACCGATTCAGGCAAATAAGAATAGGCCGAACGGTCTTTTGAAATCAACCTTCCAATCAATGGCAATATAATGAAAAAATAAAAGAAATAAAATTGTTTAAAGGGAAAGTACTTTGGCTTCGAGAATTCCAGGATCACAGCCACCCCTTTTGGTTTTAAGACCCTGTAAAATTCCTTAAGTCCTTTTTCAAGATTCTCAAAATTACGCACTCCAAAACCTACTGTTATTGCATCAAATTGCCGATCAGAAAATGGCATTGCTTCAGAATCGCCCTTTACAAATTTGATTGATTGATCCAATCCCAGCTTTTCAACCTTGACACGGCCAACATTCAACATTTGTTCCGAAATATCAAATGCAACTATTTTTGTAGGTTTTAGTTTCAGGGCCGCAACGGCAAAATCGCCGGTACCTGTTGCGACGTCCAATAACAAATCGGTTTTATATTCTGAAAGAATTTCAATGGCTTTTTTCCTCCAGATTTTATCAATACCCAGTGAAAGAAAATGATTCAAAAAATCATAGCGTGGAGCAATGTTATCAAACATTTGCTCCACTTGTTGCTTTTTATGATGATTTGAATCTTTATACGGTTTAACCTGCATAATGAAACTAATTCGACGGAGTCATTTTATCAATGTAGCCGAATGATTCATCATCAATTCTGATTTCTCCTTTGGTAACATGCCCCAATGCAAAGAATGGAACCTTTAAACTACTCATTAAATCAACAAAATCGTCCACTTTTGTAGGAAGTACACCTACCACAATACGTCCCATTGCTTCGCCAAAAAGGAAAGCATCTTTCCTTACCTCAGCATCAGAAGTGATATCAAAACCAAATCCTGAAGGCATTCCTGCACGTAGTAGCGTAAAAAACAATCCTCCTTTTCCCACCGGATTGGCAGAAGTGAGTAGCCCTTCACCAATCAATCGATTCATGGCCACATTCATGCGTACTTCCAGATCAATATCAAAAACAGGCAATCCGGATTCCGAAATCTCATGAAAAAACTCCAGGTATTCCGAAGAATTGACATCGTCATAAGAATTACCAATCATGAATATATTGTTACCCTTATTCTTGAAATTGTGGGTTACAATTTTTTCCTTGTGAGGTACCGATCCCATTAAACTGATAATGATGGTAGGATAAACAGGTCCATGAGCAGAAAAATAATCAAAGCGTATTTTTCTATCCGTCAGTTTGATTTTGAATTTGCTACAGGCATTTTCCAATCCCTTTTTAGCCCCGGCAGCAATAAACTGCCCGTTGGGGTCTCCGATATTGATATGGTACAAAAATGAACTGACGGCCTCAGGAACGGCTCCAAAACAGATCATTTTGCGCACTGCACGTGCAATAAGCATTTCTGTAGCCTGCTGTGGATCAAAATCGAGGTGATGATGCAAGGCATGCGTGGTCATGGCCATTAATTGTCCATTTTCCGAAATAAATATACCAGTTTCATCGGTATCCTCGTTTGACATTACTGATACATCGATCGACTCTTCATTAAAGTCGTTAAAATAATTAATGGGTGCCAGATTTGGGTCAGCCATTAAATTAAATATAATATCCTTAATATCTTGATCTTCAGGTATCAGATCAATGGAAAATTCTTGAATTTCGTCTTTTTGCTCGATCATAATGGGTCTATTTTGCTTTAAATACAGAAACAAAAATAATTAAGTAGTTTGTTATTCCATATGTTTTAAGATATTTTTAATTTTAGCATTTAAATTAATACACCTGTTAAATGAATCAGAAAATAGCCTTAATCACCGGAGCCACAGCGGGTATCGGTCATGAAACAGCCTTTATTTTAGCTCAAAATAACTTCAATTTAATTCTCACTGGGCGAAGAAAAGAACGTCTCGAAACGATTAAATTGCAATTGGAGTCGAATTTTAACTGCAAAGTCCTAATTTTAAACTTCGATATTCGAAAAAGGGATGAAGTTGAGATGGCACTGAGTTCTATTCCTAATGAATGGAAAGCCATTGATGTTTTGATCAACAATGCAGGATTGGCTGCAGGAGTTGGCCCTGTAAATTCTGCAGAAATAGACGATTGGGAAAATATGATCGACACTAACATCAAAGGATTACTTTATGTCACCAGGATAGTATCACCCTGGATGGTCAAGAGGCACAGCGGTCACATCATCAACTTATCGTCCATCGCAGGTAAAGAAGTTTATCCAAACGGATCGGTGTATTGCGGTACCAAACACGCCGTAGCAGCCATTACCCAAGCAATGCGAATTGAACTGATGCCCTCAGGAATAAAAGTCACCTCCATTGCCCCTGGAGCAGTTGAAACAGAATTCTCGTTGGTAAGGTTTCGGGGCGATGAAGAAAAAGCAGCACAAGTCTATAAAGGATTTACACCTTTGTCGGCCAAAGACATTGCTGAGACCATCTTATTTGTTGTGACCCGTCCGGCACATGTAAACATCAATGATTTACTGATCATGCCAACTAATCAAGCTTCAGCAAGAGATTTTAACAGAGAATAATTTATACAATTCATGATGAATTTTGATTCAAATTATTTAAAAGAATTTACCTTCCAAGTCTTCCTTCAAATGGGTTGCCCCGCAGAGGAAGCCAAGGTTGCCGCTGATTGCTTAAACCAGGCTGATTTAAGAGGAGTTGATTCTCACGGAGTAGCCCGTTTAAGCGGTTATGTCAGACTTTGGGAGCTCAAACGGCTCAATGTCACCCCTGAGATGAAAATCATCCACGAGACCCCTAGTACTGCCGTTCTCGATGGCGATTTGGGCCTTGGACTGGTCACAGCACCACATGCAATGCGAATAGCCATTGACAAAGCTAAAATAGCAGGTACCGGCTGGGTGGCTGTCCAAAATTCAAACCATTACGGAATCGCCGGATACCATGCCATGCTGGCTCTTGAGCATGATATGATCGGGATCTCAATGACCAATGCCAGTCCCTTGGTGGCACCTACATTTTCGAAAAGCCGGTTTCTTGGAACCAATCCCATTGCCGTGGCTATTCCTGCACTTAATCAACCTCCTTTTGTAATCGACATGGCAACTACAACGGTTGCCAATGGCAAGATGGAAGTTTTACAAAGAAAAGGTGAAGACGCTCCCTTGGGCTGGGCGCAGGACAAACACGGCAATCCAACTACAGATGCATTCGCTCTGCGCAAAGGTGGATCAATGCTTCCGTTGGGAGGCGATCGCGAGCATGGTGGCCACAAAGGTTATTGTTTGGGTGCCATGGTGGATATTTTTTCCGCAGTGCTCTCAGGAGCCAATTACGGACCCTGGGTTCCGCCTTTTGTTCCCTTTCTGGAACCGCCGGCCAATCCTGTAGGCAAAGGAATTGGGCATTTTCTGGGCGCCATTCGCATCGATGCCTTCCGGCCGGCTTCTGAATTTAAAGAACACATGGATAATTGGATTCAGACATTCAGAAATGCCGAGCCTGTTACTGGACAAACACGTGTATTAATTCCTGGAGATCCAGAACGTGAACTAACCATTGAAAGAAGAAAAAATGGAATACCTTTGCATGAGCAGGTAATAAATGATTTGCATGTGCTAGGTGAAAAACTTGGCCTTGACTTCAATAATACCTTTACACAATAAAAACCAAAAGCAAAGTATTAACGTCCATGTACGAAGCACTGATCATCACTCCGGTAAAAGACTCTTTGAATACAACCATTGAGACCATTCAGTCCATCCACCAATCGGAGGGGAAATTTCTATATTGTATTTACAATGATTTCAGCACCGAAGAAACAACCCTTGAACTAACGCAATTTCAAATTCAAAATCATTTTGAATTAATTAATTTAGCAGATTTTACCAATACCCCCTCTCCCAATTACCGGTTGGTTTTGCAGATGGCACAAAAAAAGGCATTGGAGCTCAATATCCCATTGATTATTGTTGAGTCTGATGTGGAAGTGAATCCACATACCTTTAATGAATTAATCCGAAATTCAAATGAATTGACCAACTGTGGAATGGTTGCAGCGATAACCATTAATCAAGAAGGTAAAATAAACTTCCCCTACCTAAATTTTAAATCTCCAAAAACAGATATTATAAAAACAAGACACAGTCTTAGCTTTTGCTGCACGCTACTGACCACAGAATTATTAAAACTATATGACTTCAAAACTCTTTCGATTGAAAAACATTGGTACGATGTTTCAATATCTAGAAAATCAATTCAACTGGGATTAAACAATTATCTGCTAACTTCAGTGGGAGTGTTGCATAAGCCTCACAGTAGCCGGCCCTGGAAACAATTAAAATATCAAAATCCCTTAAAATATTACTATCAGAAACTCGTCAAACGACTCGACCGAATCTGATATTAATCAAATTTAAATCCTTGCTCTGTCAACATCTCTGCTAACTTTTTCGAGAAAAAATCATTATCTGCACTTTTATATCGTACCTCAGTATAGACCTGTGCAAGATTTTCTTTACCATTTTCAGTTACAAACGTTCCTGAAGATTCAAGTTCTTCCTTTGCCCTGTAGAGTTCCTCAATTTGAGCTCCAGTAAAGTCCGTATACTCTTCATAATGAACAACAGCTTCAATAGGTAAACGATCTGTTTGCTCAGGAATGTACTCCGGATAACCAATTGTTATAGCCGTAATGGGGATCACACCAGATGGTAATTTCAAAATTGATGATATTTCTACTGCATTGTAGAGTGTGGTTCCAAGATAGCAGATTCCCAAACCTTGAATCTCGGAAGCGATACAAATATTTTGTGCAAGGATAGAAGCATCTATAGCGCCATTCAATAACCAAAGAAGGTTTTTAAAATTAGCCATCGTATTGCTTATACGACACCATTTATAAAAACGGTTCACATCCAAGCAGATGGTTAATAATACGGGAGCCTGAATAACCATTGGCTGGTTAAAATGCAAGGGAGCAAGTAATTTTTTCTTTTCAGTATCCTGCGTTACAATAACACTATACAATTGCATGTTACCTGTATTTGATGCACGTATTCCACTTTCAAGTAGGTCAATCAGTACTGATTCTTCAATTTCTCTGTGTTGAAAACTACGTATAGAACGATGGTTTGTAAGCAGTTTCATAATTTATTGAGTATCATATTAATTTCATAATTACGACTATAGTCTTGCAATTTTATTAAAAAAAAGGGAAGCCCTAAGCTTCCCCTCTTAATTGTTCAATTCTGTATTATCTTTTAACAATCTTGGCAGTCTTGACAATTACATTATCCATGTCATACAGAGCGATAAAGTAAATACCACTGCGTAGTTCGTTCAATAGAATACAATTAGATGGACTAATTACTTCTTTCACCAGCTGACCTGCGATGTTTGTAACAACCACCCTGGAGAGTTCAGAAGAAACTACCAAATTAATGACATCATCGAATGGGTTTGGAAAAACTGTATATTCAGCAATAGCTGGATTGTCATTAATACCAGTTGGCCAATTCGCGCCTGTTTTGAAGTTCCAGACAGTCACACTTTTTACTCCGGTAAACTTATTACCTGCAATGTCTGTAAGAGCCGAACCGTCAACCAATACATAATATCGTGTATTTCTATCAAGAACAGTAGCACCATAGATAAGATTAACATCTTTCCCGGAAATCATACCTGCCGTTATTGGAATCGTTAAAACAGGAGTCGTATTGTTTAATTTGTAAACAACCAAATTACCTCCTTCACCCAACTTTACGTTTTCATCAAAAGTCATTTTGAAAGTAGGACGATTGTCAATTAACACCATATTCGTATTAGGCGTCATGGATTCCAATACTGGAGCTGTGAAATCACCTATTGTATAATTCAATGTAACACCTTCAAATTTATTGGCGTTGGTAGACTTATCTGTAATACCATTGCTAAGAACAATCTTAACATTTGCTAAATCAATACCCGAAATAGTTAAGGTATATTCGTCATCAGCCCCAGCAATACTTAATAGCGTTGCACCTGTAACTTTAACTGCAGAACTATTTATTGAAACTCCATTTACAGGTTCACTAAATTTAAGTCCAACAGTAAATTTTTTGGAAATAGGAGTTGTTGGAGGAGTAACTTCCAAAGTAGGTTTGGTGAAATCGCCAACTGTGTATTTCAGTATTACACCTGCAAATTTATTTTTATTGACTGATTTGTCCACAATTCCATTACTCAGAAGGATCGAAACCACAGCTCGTTCTGCTGCTGTAACAGTGAGAGTATAAGTGTCACCATAACCCTTTACACCCATCAGTGTTCCATTGGTAATCTGGATACATGGACTATTTAACGAAATACCATTTACCGCTTTACTAAATTTAAGTCCAACAGTAAATGTTTTGGCAACTGGGGTCACTGGAGGAGTTACTACCAAAGTAGGGCTAATGAAATCACCAACTTTATAAATAAATGATTTTCCTACAAACGTATTTCCTGCAGCATCTACAATTCCGGTTCCCAATGCCAGCGTTAAATCAGCAAATGTTATACCAGTCATTGAAACAGTGAAAGAAGTTCCCGTTCCAGGGGTAAAGGCGCCACCGGTAATATCACCTGCAGCAACTATTACTGTACGATTGAAAGTCAATACAACATCAAAATTATTTGTTTGGTTCTCACCACTTGAAGGATCTGCAGTTACTGCAATTGGAGTAGCTTTTAATGATTTTACAACTGTACATCCATGTGCATCTGTAATGGTTACATCGCTAGCAACAGTTTTAATTCCATTTACTTCAAATGGTTCGTCACTATTTGCAACTCCCTGGCTGGCTCCGAATACATAGGTATATGGTCCGACACCGCCCGTAATTGTAAGAGTAGCATTCACTTCATTTTTAAGCTGCACAACAGAAACAGTGATTGGATTTTCAACTTTAACAAATGTTTGGCTGATTAATTTTGCAGCACAAACTTTATCATCCACATAGAAATTGTAGCTTATTGTTCCATCAGCGCCATAAGGTAAATCCGATATAAATGAATAGGTGTCAGTAACCGGCATAACTGCTGATTTAGCACTTTCCTCACCATCAACTACAGAGGCATATTGCAAACTGAAGGTACGTCCCGGCTCACCGGTTACCTCAATTTTCGCAATTGGATTAGTTTCTCCATAGCAAGTATTATCAGTGATGATTACTTCAACGGGCACAACTGGAATAACCGTAAGGCTGGCATTCGCTGTATTCCCATTTTCATCTTTAACAACCACTTTAAATGTATGACCTGTCTTAACCAGGAATGATGTTTGATCATCATCCTCAGTATTTAAAAAGTCATCTTTGTATAAACTATATGTATATTCTCCTACTCCACCAGTTGCAGTTGCTTCAATCAACCCTTCAACTTTATCTGGACAGCTAAATTGACCGGCTCCTTTTGTTAAAGTCACCACTAATTTATCTGGTTGCTCTACAACAATTTTCTGAACGACTGATTCGCAATTATTGCCATCCAGTATTTTTACGTCATAACCAGCCGCTTCACTTGCAGCTACATTGCTAATCGTCCAACCATTCACATCAGAAATTGATTGTGTATATGATTTAGAAGTACCATCGGCAGCCTTTCCTGTTATAACAGCGGTATAGTTTCCACTTCCTCCGCTTACATCTGTAAATTTGATGGTCCCATCTTCTATCCCGAAACCGGTCGCTTTCTGCGAAGTGGCTGTAAATAAGAGCTCTTTGGACTCTGTGATGGTAATAACATCTGTAGTGTATGGGGTACAGGTATCATCCACCCGAATTGAATAGGTACCAGCCTTAAGATTGTCAAAAATACCAGTCGGTTGATCAACTTTCCCGGCTATTGCATTTCCTGAGGCATCTAATAAAGTAAACCGATAAGCTCCGGCTCCACCGCTTACCGCATTCATTGGTGGAACACTAATAGATCCTGTAGCATTATTCCAACACAATACATCAACTTTGGTAATTAGGGATTCGTCAACCCAAAGCTGATCGGAACTTGTTACAGTATACGGACCTAAATTTATCTGATTCTTTTCACAATGATTGTCACGAACAGATATAAAATAAACTCCTTTTGGTACCACTAAACTAACGGTACTCAATTTGGTTACTTCATCAAAAGCATCAAAATTAACCCAACTGGATTCAGCAATATTTGAATAATCATCGTCGGTTAATAAAGCATATTGCAATAAAGGAGAAACGGTACCCCCAATAGCTTGCACTGTAATTGTACCGGTGGTGGTTCCAAAGCAAGTTGCTGCATTGGCAACCACACTACTAAGAATCAATTCATCATTTTGAATAATTACAACTGGAACAACATTCGACATGCAACCAGACTGGTCAATTGCGGCAACATAGTAGGTACCTGCTCCAAAAGGAGTCGTTCCGGGTGTAAATCCAGTACCAGAAGTAAAAAGTGCCGCTTCGGATAAAGCATATTTATATTGAAAGCTTCTCCCTACACCTTTGTCTGCCCATGAAGTCCAGGATGCAATGATAGGAGCTTTATAACCAAAACAACCTATTTTAGGAGCAGTGGCTGTAATAATGTTTTTATCCTGAGTAATGTCTATATTCAATGGATCTGAAATCATACAGCCATTGGCATCTTTGATATTGACCAAATAGTTACCCACCGGCAAACTGTTGATGTTTAGAATTGCACCACTTGCGGCAATCCATGAACCACTATTAACCGAATAACTATAAGGAGTAGTTCCGCCTGAAATATCAATTTCAATCTTTCCGTTAATTCCTTCAGCACAAGTTGGAGCGGCAATCGGACCAACAAAGGCCTCCAATTTTGATGGAGCAACTATTGAAAATGATTTAGAAACAGTACAATCATACCCTTCGATGTTCTTGACAGAAACGGTATAACTTGCAGCAAATGGCTGTTGAATAGTAAACATGTTACTTGCCTGCCACTTCACACCATCAATTGAAAACATGTATCCAATTCCGGCGCCACCTTTAACGTCGGTAGCTTTTACAGTAGCGTCTCCAACAAAGCACAAGGGGTTCTGAATATCCAGGTTAAATCCAATATCCAAAGGAGATTGAAGTGCAATTTCGTTCTTAGAATTGACCGGATTAATGTAATTAACCAGGCAATTGTTGGCATCAGTAATTGTTAGGCTGTAATATTCAGGACTTAAATTTGTAAATTCATAGCTTCCTGTAACACCAGGTTGAATGAATGAATTTGTTCCGTTAACAATGGTAAGTTTATAAGGAGCAGTTCCACCGGCAATATTACTTACCTCAATTGATCCGTCATTTAAACCTCCGCAACTTGTGTTTTCAATATTGATCGCAAAAGTTATGGGTGCTTTGGGAGCGATGGTGATAGTTCCAGACAAAACTTTACAACCATTCACATCCATAGCTTCAACCACATAATCACCCGGAGCTACTCCGATGAATGAATAGGTCCCCCCTATTGTTGTGGCAGTCTGACCATCTATGGATACCTGGTATTCAGGGTTTGCACCACCGGAAACAGAGACATCAAATGAACCGTCATTTTTAAGGCTACAATTTTCACCCTTTACATTTGTTACTTCTATAGCGAGAGATTTTGCTGGCTCGGTGATACTTAACAATGTCCAATAGGCAGCATCTGTCAGATCTCTGCACAGATTGGCATCATCAACGGCCACGTAATAATCGCCTACAGGACGTAGAATCTGAAAATTAGTTTTTTTGTATTTAGCCAAAGAAGCAGCTCCCTTACCGGAAGTTGAAACTAAAGCGGATTGAACCTTGCCAAATTCTGCAAATGGTACAACCCAATAAGTATAAGGACCAGTTCCGCCGGCTACATTGATTTGAATTTCACCATTTCCGCCTTTACACAGTGCATCTTGTACTTTCGCTATGTAAGTTACCGGTGTTACTGAAGCAACCACAAATCTTTTTACCAGTGAAATACATCCATTAGCATCTTTTACGCGTATGCTATTGTTACTTCCCGTTGGGGCAGAAGAATGAGAATCCGTTGTCCATGTCCAATTAGCAGGGTTTGGATCTTCATTAAAAGAATACTTAAATCCGGTTCCTTCAGCCGGTGAAATTACTTCAATATCAGCATCAGCATCAGGACAATCTACATTGGTCATTGATACTTGTGGGCTCGCCACACCTACTGTTACATTTAACTTTCCATCAATGGGAAAAGAATTATTACTGATTTTCCCAGTTGTAGAATTGTAATAATAAAAATCGTTGGTCTTCCAGACTAGTGCGCTCAGGTAAGAACTGGCCGTATTGTAAGGATAATTCTTGATAGAGAATTTTAAGGTGACAAAATCTGTCACAACACCATCCCCGATGGTAACAGGAATAATTCCATTATCCCAGGTAAGTTTAACACTCCCTGAAACCTGTGAAACGTTCACTCCGGAAAGCGGACTGCCCAAGGTATAACCCTTGTAGATTAACACATTGGGTTCATATTGAAGTGCCAGATTAAATTGCACCAATTGAATGAAATCCCGAACCGAGATCTTTACCTGATACTCATTCGACACGTTATAGCATGCCGAAACATCTTCTGCATAAAGCTGCACTGTCTTTTGTGGTGCTTGAGCATTCACGATTGTAGAAATGCTAAACAAACAAATAACAAATAACATGCTTAAAAACCGAGTAAATAATTTTCCCATAGCATTTGGTTTATTATATGAACTTAATTGATTGACTGATTGATTGATCGTTTTAATTTATTAATTATTAACTTTCATTATTATCTCCATGCTAAATATTATTACATTAAATTTAGTAAGTTTACAGTGCAAACGTATAAAAATATCAGGCTTGTACAACAATAACAGCAGAAAAAGTAAATTTATTTATCGGATATAAGTATTTATTTTCTTGATATTTGCAATAATTTTCCTTCTTAAGAGTCAAAACATAAAAATCAGAAATCTCTGTAAACTTTTTTTACACAAAAATAGCTCCCTCTTAACTATAAGACATTAGAATGAAATAGGGTCGTATTATTATTTGAATCAAAAAAAAATAGAAATTAAGTAAATAATTGGCAACCTTTATTGTCGAACTCTTATTCACGGATGACTTAAATCATCAGTAGGCAAAACATAAAAATTCAATATCTCTTCCAAACTTTTTTCCTAAATAAATTCCATTATTTCAAACCTTCAATTTCAAAACATTGCCTTATAATTTACAAGTTGAAATCTTATTACCCGCGATTAAAAGCCTTATCGCATTCTTTTAATGAAATGAATTAACTTACTTATTGGCATAAATAAATATTTTCATTATTTGAAGCAGTTTACATTTGGATTACATACAGACTCAATGTTTTATCGAAAATAAGGAGGCAACAATTGATCTCATGATATTATTTTGGGAAAATCTATAAGATTAAATCTTTGTTATAAAAAAGAGAGTTACTGTAACCCGCTTAATTTTTCACTATCAGGGCTTTGCTTAAAGGATATGATCTTCCGGGTTAATTCAATATTTTGAATTAACCCATTGGAATGCTGAAGATTGAAGGTAATTTTGTTTGCCTGATGCACTCGAATTCAAACTGACCAAGGTTCCGAACCAGAAACTTTTGACTCTTAATCTCGCGATGATTTGAAGTCACCCCACGAGTGTCACAGATTATGTCGTAAATTAGCTTACCTTTAATTTGAATGGAGATATTAATTCTATAATTACACAAATGCAAGAAATTTTCTTCACTTGCCTCTCTTATTTTCTATTTTTTTCCTTTCAACATTAATAAAAAATTAAACCCGAGCTAAAAAGATCACTACAACTGAAATTAATTTGAAGTTATGAATTTAAGTACTTATTTTGTATGGCCTTAATGAAGTAGGGCCTTAGAAAAAATAAATAATATTCATTTTATACATTCATTAAATTTATCAACGATGTCAAAAATTAAAATCGGTATCAACGGTTTCGGTCGTATCGGACGCTTTGTATTCCGCGTTGCAGTTGCCAAAGAAAATGTAGAAGTTGTTGCAATTAACGACCTTATTGATGTAGATTATATGGCCTATATGCTAAAATATGATTCTACACACGGCCAATTCAAAGGTACTGTTGAAGTAAAAGACGGTCAATTGATTGTAAACGGAAAAACCATCCGTGTAACAGCTCAACGCAATCCCGCAGATATCAATTGGGGCGCTGTAGGTGCTGATTATGTTGTTGAATCTACTGGCTTGTTCCTCGAAAAAGCAAAAGCTCAGGGTCATATCGACGGTGGCGCCAAGAAAGTAATCCTTTCTGCTCCTTCCAAAGACGATACCCCCATGTTTGTAATGGGTGTAAACCACAAATCGTACACCAAAGACATGACATTCGTTTCAAATGCTTCATGTACTACCAACTGTTTGGCTCCTATCGCCAAAGTGTTGAATGACAGTTTCGGAATCCTTGAAGGTTTGATGACCACCGTTCACGCTACTACCGCTACACAAAAAACCGTTGACAGTCCTTCTGGTAAAGACTGGAGAGGTGGCCGCGGCGCTCAACAAAACATTATTCCTTCATCAACCGGAGCTGCTAAAGCTGTTGGTAAAGTGATTCCTGAATTGAATGGCAAATTGACCGGTATGGCTTTCCGTGTACCAACTCCTGACGTTTCTGTTGTTGACTTAACAGTTCGTTTGAAAAAAGAAACAACCTATGCTGAAATCTGTGCTGCAATGAAAGCTGCTTCAGAAGGCGAATTAAAAGGTGTGCTTGGTTATACTGAAGATGAAGTGGTATCTACCGACTTCTTAGGCGATACACGTACTTCTATTTTCGATGCAAAAGCAGGTATCCAATTATCTCCAACTTTCGTTAAAGTAATCTCTTGGTACGATAACGAAATGGGTTACTCAAATAAAGTAGTTGAATTGATTCAATACATGGATTCAGTTAAATAATTGCTCAAATACCTATACAACAAAAAAGGCAGTTCGAAAGAGCTGCCTTTTTTGATGGGGTTAAGCCTTTGTATATTAGATTTATTCAATGTCCAAAACATTCTTGGCCTTCTGGTTTTAGCCGACGAATCTACATACTTTATTTATTATCAATCAAATGCAAATATTGGGTACGATAAATAGGGTCTGCTTAAAAACTCATAACGTACTGTATTTCATGAATATGGATGTTTTTGATGTAGAATAAGTGCTCCCGAGTACTTGGGATGAATGATTGTTGTAAAATCCTTGCACATTTTTCGTTATACAATCGATGCCCCTACCTGAAGCAATCCCGAAGGGATTGAATGTGAATAACCACAGGTGCAACCTGTGGAATTAGAATACGGGATTGCTCCGAACCATGAAAGGGTTCAATTACAATGTATTAGTTAATATTGAACCCTTTCGCTCCCGATAGCTATCGGGATCAGGTCATGGGTGCTATTTCTTCCCACAGGTTGCACATGTGGTTATTCATATTCAACCACTTCGTGGTTTCAGGAAGTTTTTCAGCAGACCCTAAATAGTCCATTAGAACTCTTCAATTTCCTTCGCATTAACCCGATCTGAATAGATTTCATCAATAATCTCATCTGCAGTCCGATCGTCTTCCCAAGCTCCAAAACATGCTGAAAAGTCAAATTTTTCATCAGTCTTATCATCCATTGGTGTATACTTTTATATTGATATTCCTAAATTAATTGAATCCCCTTTGTTCGAATTGTACGGGATAAATTACTGTCCAATTCCATAAATCGAACATACATCGGGAGCGTATGAACAATAATATCCAACGGAAATTTGTCTCTTATTGGATTTAGCAAATCTGAAATCTGAACTTTCAATTCCATTTTCTCTGAGAAAGATTCAGGAATGGTCTCATTTTTCGTAACTATATATAAATCTATGTCGCTATCTTCTGTCGGATGACCATAGGCATAACTTCCAAAAAGAATGACTCTTTCAGGATCTAAACCCTTTAGGTTTGAAATAATCTCATTCTTAATACTCTCAGGTAGCATAACTTAAAGATTTGCAGTAAAGTTAATGAAATTATTAATGAAATACAATTCAATCTCCATTTGAATTGATTTCCATACCGAACAATTTCGCCGGAGATGTTGAATGGTCATTTCAAGAGATTTATTTTATTGTAAATAAACAAAAAAGAATTGACCATATTTTCCCACGAAAATTTCTTCTTTTCATTCACTATGTTTGTTTCAAAGTCAGCCATGCGGTTATTTTCATAGAAATCAACCAAGGCATCGGCAATACTTTGACTATCAG
>Ga0209123_1000825_pt1 | contig 35663 bp, 29 predicted proteins | sample BarGraIncu00431A_FD_184500 | JGI IMG/M metagenome (GOLD analysis project Ga0209123, IMG submission 184500) | Arctic peat soil microbial communities from Barrow, Alaska, USA - Barrow Graham LP Incubations 004-31A (SPAdes) (version 2) | ecosystem: Environmental > Terrestrial > Soil > Wetlands >... | reverse complement strand
GCCTTAACATCCACTTTATCCAATCTAGTAAGAGATAAAAATAAGAAATCATTTTTCCCCTCTAAACGGGCCGATACCTTGATGTGTCCCAATATAACTCCTTTGTAAGATAGGGGACTGCCAACTGCACTCATAAACTTCTTCAGAACCTCTTCGACTTCAAGTCGAGTAAGGGCTTCTTTAAAAACAATAGGTTGGAGTCGACTAAAGACTGTAGCATTATTCGGCGCCACAGTTGTCGACCGTTGGGCGGCACTACGTCGTGAGCGGTGGAAAATCATCTTATTACCCAAGGTTAAACACCTCTTCAAACACCGCAAGCGATAACGTTTCGGTAGCACTGGTGATCAAAATCGGCACCTGACCAACGATTTCTCTGATGTCATCCACGGTCTTATGAATCTCAGCGCCAGCAAGGTCCGTTTTATTGATAATAACAACATCACTTGCTTCTACTTGAGAGACAACAAGCGGTTCAAGCATTTCTTTCAGTTCAAACCAACGGCCCCCATCAACAATTGTTACCGTCTTGCAAGCAGTATAGATAGTCTCATATTTACGAATTACCTTGGCAACATTACCTGGTACAGCCAAACCGGTCATTTCGATGACAAGCCAGTCAGGATTTATGGTGTCGCGTATTTCGTTAACTGCAGTTACTAAATCACTGGTGATTTGGCAACAAACACAACCACCAAATAATGGCCTAACCTGTATGCCGCTACCAGCAAACAGTTGGTCATCAATACCGACTTCACCAATTTCATTTTCGATAATAGCTACGGTTTCCTGACGAATTTCCGTAATTTGCCGTGCCATTTGCAGAATGATTGAAGTTTTACCTGAACCTAGAAAACCACCAAATAGCAGAATTCGCATATCATCTGCCCTCCTTTCCTACTGATCCCAACTGTGCCCCACCACTATCATTACTATTAGAGTAAATATCGTCTAATGTAATTTCTTGCCCTGGTTCAAGAATGATAAATTCCTCATCCCATGGTCCTAAAAGTAATTTATGTAATAATTTTAGAGATCCAATGACCACTTCATGTCGTTTATCATGCTTTTTAGAAAATTCTAGAGTTCTAGGTATCAGGCTTGCGGTAGAATAGGCACCTGTATCAATAACCATAAGCCTTTTATAATTCCCCAGCATTGTTCTCATAACCCGTAAAGCTCTTTGCTCACCATAACGTGTAACACAACGCTCATGTTCTTGCAACAGATTATGTTCACTTTCAAGCCATCCTTTTGTCAAAAAATAAGTCCCCATTTCCATAGAAATCTCTTTCCGCATAGCCGATGAACCAAGTAATAGGGGAATACAATCATCTACTCTCGGAATCACCATTTTAAATTGAGATGATTTAATCCCCAATAGACTATTACCACAATAACCAAAGACCATCAGAACGATATCAACATTATCAATCTTATCAATATTTTTCTGAATTTCTTGGTGTAACGAATCTGGTCGGTTGTGTAATCCAGATTCAATATACAGCACCGGATAATTCATGCCTGTTTGCTTAATCGCAAGCCGTAATTCTTCCCGCAGTGTCTGACAGGCTACAATCATTATGTTCATTTTTCTACCGCCTCACCAACTCAAGACATTCTAGTCAATAATATATCTAATCTCACAGTTTTCCCGAATAGAGATAAGAGTTTGCCCGAAGTTGAAATCGATCCTTGTGACAAACCATATAAGAAATTCCGAGGGGTTTATCTTCTTTCGAGTAAATAACCTGCTTAATCACTAAAGCCGGACTACATGGTTCTTCTCCTAGTAGCTCAGCCTGCTCAGACGAAAGGGTATTCACCGATATTACCACATCGTTGCGCACTGGCACACTATCCTGATGCTTGGCAACGACTTCAGGAAAATTCGCATATTCTAATTGAGTTTCCAGCAGTGGTTTCCCCTTAAGATAAGGCATCCATTTATTTTCGATGGCAATGATATGTTCACCCTGATATAGTAAGCGCTTTAAGTGAATGACCTTAGCGCCCACCTCAAGCTTTAGTTCTTGGGCGGGAACATTATTATCGCGGGCAAACTTTACTGTAAGTAACCTGTAACGTAATGCCTCACCGCTTCCAGCCGGATTATCCTGTAAATCGATAACGACACGACTTAGCTTGAGACGTGTAACAAAACTCCCTTTGCCCTTTACCGTCTCAATTAACTTGGCCTCCGCCAAAAGTGCCAATCCTCGCCGAACAGTCATGCGGCTGATCCCGTAGCTTTCTCCCAACTGCCCTTCTGTGGGAATCATATCACCATGTTTTAACTGTCCTGATTCAATCTGACATTTTATATCATCGGCCAGTCGATAGTAAATCGGTATCATATCCTTCATATCTCTCATCTTGGCACCCTAGAAAAAGCTAAATTAGCTAGAAATTCACTCTGAAACTGAGGTTGATTGGCGAGCTCCACATAATGAATCTTACCAGCGATACTATAACATCGATCCAATTTGTCCTTGGACAAAAGTGCGTGTACTGCACCGACGCCGGCGGCATTACCAACCGACTGGATCTGTTCTTTTTTGAAAGTCGGTAAAAGCCCTATCGCTAAAGCGCTTTCAATATCAATATAATTACCAAAAGCCCCGGCAAGAAAGATGGATAACTCTCCTTCTGGATCGAACTTTTCCATCAATATTTGAACACCCGTACAGATGGCTGATTTAACGAGTTGGATTTGCCGAACATCGGCCTGAGTAATGGAGATGTCTAAACCTGTAGTGCTATCTTGCCCTCTGACAAGGACAAATTCCCACTTTTCTCCCTTATTCTTCAGCCGTGTTGACAGACTAACAGGTAAACTCTCACCTATGTTTTTATCAAACCGCCCACTTGCGGTGATAATCTTCTTTTTAACCAACTCGGAAACTCCTTTGACAATCCCTGAGCCACAAATTCCAGCAGCCTTACCATCGCCAATAATCCTCACATAGACATCGTCCTCAATTACCACATCCTCAATGGCCCCCGGAAAAGCTCGCATGCCATCACGTATATGTGAGCCCTCAAACGCGGGTCCGGCAGCTGTAGAACATGCAAACAATTTTTCACGGTTGCCGAGCACCATCTCACCGTTGGTCCCTAAATCAACTAACAGAGACTGACGCGGGGAAACGTCCTGATCTGTGGCAATAATTGCCGCGGTGGTATCCCCACCGATAAAGCTAGTAACATTAGGAAGCAACACTATTTTGCCATAGGGATTGATGTTTAAGCCGATTGTATCAGGACTAAAGGGTGCTATCTGCTTAAATACAGAGGCATAAGGCTTTGATGCCAGACTTAACGGCGATATCGCCATTAATAGATGCTCCATGGTAGAGTTTCCGGCTATTGTTGCCACATATATTTGATTGCTTAAAATCTTCATTGAAATACAGAGCTCTTCTATAATTTGATTTAGACACAACCTAATGGCGCTGGCTTCTGCTTCAAGCCCACCGTGGGTAGCGGCAGCACCAATCCGCGAGATTACATCAGCACCAAAAGCAGCTTGAGGATTTGTTTTCGAATGAGTGGCAATTATTTTCTTATTATTGACATCCACCAGCATACCTACTACCGTTGTTGTGCCAATATCGAACGCCACACCAAACAAGGACTTTGTTGTATCACCAGATTCTATGGCAATAATCCCATTATCAATTAAAACAACCGTTATAAGCTCAGCTTTCCTTAGCATTACCTCAGCCAATTGTTGTATGATTTTTGTATCCCAAAGAATTGGAGTGTCAATTTCCAGAGTAGCACTGATCATTTCTTGCAATGAATAATGATTTTCAAAGGTAGGATATTTAGGAGTAATAACTATTTTCTTTAGCAACGGTTGATCATTACTTTCAAAATTTGCGGTAACATTGCCTTTGGCACTTGCCTCAGCCGTTTCTATCCTTATCGTTACATCCTCACAAGGATAAACCTGACAAGCCAAGTGGATATTATTCTGCTGAGGAATCGCAGTCCCCCCCCTGGAATCTACGATCTTCCCATGAAGCACCTGTAGCTTACATTTACCGCAGGTACCTCTTCCGCCACAGTTGGCTTCCAGGAGTATGCCTCCATCAATCAGCGCCTGTAATAGCGTCTTATTGGTATAACATAAAACGGTCTGAGACCTTCCTTTGACAACTAAATTAAATGCCGTGGACGGTGCTCTCATTGGCAATTGATCGTTTTCCATATGATACTCATCTTCTCTCACTCATGATGAGTAGCTTACTAATAATCGGGGAAATAGCCTTGAAACAATCCTATGACTAGTATTGATAAGCTCCCACCACTATTAACAGCCACACTTATTTATTATATATATATAATATATATAAACTAAATATCTTGTCAATTTTTTTTGCACTTTTCCTAAAATTCAATATATTGCATCATATCAACAATCATCAGTGGGTCAGTATTAATTTTTATATGCTAGGCATTAATTACTGTCGTTTATTACAATTATAATCTCTGTTGTTGAAATAATTCAACCACGAGGACGTTTTGTACAATTCCCAATTGCATGGTGGCACCTGCTTGCCCGTCATATGCTGATCTCTTTCTGCAGTTTTAAAAAGTGCATACATGGTTACATAGATACATTTTTGTTGTTCGGGATAAACCTCGCACCACCCATCACGGCTACCTCCACAAGCTCCATTCCGTTGTTGCTTGGGACATTGAGACATAGGGCAGATAAATCCTAGTTCATGAATAACACAATCTCCGCAGAACTGGCAGTCATTTGTTATTTTTTTGGTTATATATTCAAAATAGGTAAATGGCTTCCGCAAAAAAGATTTATCGATCCTTTGTGCTATTGATCGAATGATAGGGAAAAACAATGATTTCTGATCAAAAAACGTCCTATGGATCAAAGAAAAGAAAGAAAAGCTCAGTGAACGCTTAGTTGATCCGGTCTCTGCTCTATTAACAGGCTTATTTGTATTAAGTCCTGTGGATTTATCCTTTTCAAAGAAATAAAATCCGTTGTGCTGTGGATAATGGAATTCCTCAATAATATCTTGCCAGTTAAGACTTAATTCCTCGCCTTTTTCGATAATGTACTGCATATCAGAATAATCAAGACCATGTCCACCTATATTCACACCATTATATTTCAATCCTTTAAGTAAACCATATAGTTTTGCAGCTCGTAGCAATTGCAATTCTTTGTTATTCCCACCTGTGGTCTTTTCAGCTTCCATCATGCTTAACATCTGATCGGTAACGACACAACCAGGAATCATATTCCCATTCATAAGCTTACCGATTGGCACTGATAATACAAATATATTCCCGATCAACGGAATATCAGGATTATAAAGATCCATATATTGGCGTAACTCTTCAAACTTTCTAGCATCATATCCAAGTTGAGTGATAATGAACCTTGCACCGCTGGCGATTTTCTTCTGGAGTTTATAATACTGGGCCATTACTTCTGCCTCTGTTGCTTTAAACGGCGAAACAACGGCTCCGGCAAAGAATTCTGTTGCCTGCAACAGGTTAGGGCCTCGATTAGATGGTCTGCTGCAGCCATTATTTAAGTTATCAATCAATTTGAGGGTATTCACTGAATCCAAGTCAAAAACCGGCTTGGGTCTGCCTGCGAATCCCTGGGTGGGATAATCGCCAGTCATAACCAATAGGTTGTGAATACCTGATCTGGCAAGAGCGTACAACTCACTTTCTATTGCATTCCTGTTTTTATCTTTACTGGTAAAATGTACAATTTGTTCAATACCTAACTTTTGTGCTTCAACTGCCAAAGTATATGCTAAAATGGCGGGTTTTCCACCTGGATTATCAGTAATGGTAATCCCATTAATTCTTGAATCTTTAGTAGCAAATTCTGCCATTTTCATTACATATTCCTGAGATTTTTCCCGTGCACCCCGACCAGGAACCAATTCCCAAGTTACAGATAGCTTTTCTGGTTGAAATAGGGCATCACGGAAAGAAAGTTTTCCTTTAAACATGACAGTTCCTCCTATTATACGAGATAATATTCATATTTTTCACAACTCTTTGAAGATTAATCCAAACGAGCTTTGAGATATTTCTGTTGCTCAAAAATTAACATCTGATAACTCTCTCTTTTCCATTGCGTATATATATGTATACGTATATACATGTAATAACGCAATACTACCTAAAATTCAATTATATTGTCAATACTTTTTTCACGTTTCGATAAATAAACTACTTGGCTATCCATCTCGACAACCGATCTAATTCAAGACTCTCAATTTTACAAGCTCAACAGTACCTGTGGCAAGGGCAGCGACACCATGGTCAAGCTGTCTTACGTTTTTTTGAGATTCATTCCCACTTTCTACAATGCTAACAAAATGGCCTTGTCTATCATTAAATTTTATCACTTTAGAGTGGATAAGTGGTTCAAGATTAGGGTGTTTTGGGACTTTCGATAACATAGCAGCTATTACTGGTTCAGCGTGCCAATGTAAGGGGTCGTAGGCCTTCACATTCCCTATCGCCTTAGCTACCAATTTAATAGCAGTCGCCGTTACCCTTAACATATTACCCGATTTCCGTAAGGGAACACATGCTGTTTCAACCAACATACGATTAACACCCGCCACTTGCATGGTATCTTGGAATAATAAGTTATTGGTTTTAACGATGCAAGGGGCAACTACCACTCGATTGATACCCTGTTCCTTCACTTGTTGTTGCATGTCATTCATGCGTTCCTCGGTACATAACATGGCATCTTGGCTGACAAACACTACATGGTCTAATTTCTTTATAGAATCTTCCACAATCCTGGGATCAACGCCCATGTTTTTCAATCCACCGCGACACAAAAATACCCCTACCCGAATCTCGGAGTCTTCATTGCTGTCACCCCAGACTTCATTCCTAACTGGTTGTTGTTCAGCTTCCCCCATAATTTGAGCTGCAAGTGTCGCTGCATAACCCGCTAGAGCCAACGTCTCGCCAACTTCAAGAGATCCCTGACCACTACCAATCGCAAAGATACCTGAGCGATTAGTAATCACCGGACAAAATTGATTGACTGCTACAAATCCATAATCGTTGAAGGCAATGTCTAGCATCTTTGCCGTTTCTTGCAAACTGGTCGCCGGACCAAAACCCATAGACAAAATAATAGCCCCAGCATAGACTTCTCCCACCAGCTGTCCTGTGGTTACATCGCCAATACCAGCAATGAAATTACCAACAGTCCCTTGTATACTGATTAATTTTGCCTGTTTATAGAGTCGAATGTTAGGATGATTGGTCACCCGTAAGATAAACGACTCCAAAACAGCTGGGAAAACATGCAAATTATCTCCTAACTGACAGGCTGAAATAGTGAGTGACTTATCCCAAATGCAAGCATCCTTAGAATTACACCCAGGATCAGAAACAAAATTACCACCAATCTGAGACTCATCAGTAACCGCCGATACATTATATCCAAGATCTGCTAATTGTAATGCTGCGAAGAGACCAGCAATCCCTCCGCCTAGAATGAGCGCATTTTTTTTCATCAATTTTTCCTCCGCTTTATAAGGCAACTTTACAGTAGCTTTAAACTCTACAACAGTGGTACCGGATCAACATATATCCCACTCACTACTATTTATGTTAATTTATTAGTGTATTTAATATCGTACTAAATAGAATTTAAATTGTAGCCAATAATCATCCAGTTTTTTAAACTTTCGATTATTGGCTACAAAGAACATCATTCTCTTTATATGTCAGCATTAAAAGTCTCTTTTGTTATGGTTTATGACTAGAATAATCCAGTAACGCGGCCCTCATTGTCAATATCAATGCTTTCGGCCGCAGGGCGTTTAGGTAAACCTGGCATTGTCATAATATCCCCTGTGGTGGCAACCAAGAAACCTGCCCCTGCGGAAACACGCACTTCTTTGACTGTAATGCTAAAGCCAGTAGGTCTTCCCAATTTTTTCGGATCATCACTCAATGAATACTGTGTTTTAGCCATACAAATCGGTGTCTTATCAAAACCAAGAGCGGTAAGTTCACTAATGGCTTTATCAGCTGCAGCAGAATAATTTACGCCATCGGCACCATAGATATTCTTGGCGATGGACTCAATTTTTTCTTTAATAGATGCTGTAACTTCATACAAAAATTTAAAATTATTAGGTTTGTCCATGGCTGCCAGTACTTTATGCGCTAGGTCAATTCCACCTTCGCCACCTTTAGCCCAAACTTCAGAAACGGAAACAGCGGCTCCCATGGCTTCACATTTTGCAACTAACAAATCCAGTTCCTTCTTAGTATCTAGTGGAAAGGCATTGATAGCAACAACTGCAGGTAGGCCGAAGCTCTGAATATTTTCAATATGCTTTATCAAATTTTCCATGCCATTTTCCAATGCCACGAGGTTTTCTTCTGTTAATTGATTTTTAGCAACTCCGCCGTGCATCTTAAGTGCCCTTACTGTGGCAACGATAACTACTGCACTTGGTTTGAAACCTGCAAAACGGCATTTAATATCAAGGAATTTTTCAGCACCAAGGTCAGCACCAAAACCTGCTTCGGTGACTAAAACATCAGCTAGCTTTAAAGCAAATTTCGAGGCCATAACACTGTTACAACCATGAGCAATATTTGCAAATGGACCACCATGGATAAACGCTGGCGTATTTTCTAAAGTCTGTACTAAATTAGGTTTGATAGCATCCTTGAATAAGGTTGCCAATGCACCTGCCACTTTAAGCTCAGCAACAGTAATGGGCCTATTGTCATAAGTATAAGCTACAATGATGCGATTAATTCGCGCTTTAAGATCATCCAAATCAGAAGCCAAACATAAAATTGCCATCAGTTCCGATGCTACTGTAATATCGAAACCACCTTCTCGTGGTATACCGTTTGCTTTACCGCCAAGGCCAAGCACGATATCTCGCAGAGCCCGTTCGTTCAAGTCCACGACACGCTTCCAAGTAATGCGGCGAGGATCAATTTGTAGCTCATTGCCATGATGGATATGGTTATCAATGATCGCTGTCAACAAATTATTCGCAGTTGTTACGGCATGAATGTCTCCAGTAAAATGTAGATTAATATCTTCCATAGGTACTACCTGTGCGTATCCTCCGCCAGCTGCTCCACCTTTTACACCAAAACAGGGGCCAAGAGAAGGTTCGCGAAGGGCAATAACAGTCTTTTTACCAAGTTTATGAAAAGCATCCCCAAGGCCAACGGTAGTAGTGGTTTTCCCCTCGCCAGCAGGAGTAGGACTAATCGCAGTTACCAATACAAGTTTGCCATTGGGACGATCTTTAATTCGATCCCAGGTTTTTAGGGTAACTTTTGCTTTATCATTACCATAGAGTTCTAATTCACTATCTAATAATCCCAACTGCTCAGCGATTTTGGTGATTGGCAACATCTTTGCCCCTTGTGCAATTTCAACATCACTTTTCATGTTTACCCCTCCATTATTTTTATTATTATTATTTACTAAACTGAAGCTTAGCTGCTTTTAATGTATTGTGTAGTAGCATCACAATAGTTAAGGGCCCTACTCCACCTGGTACAGGCGTAATATAGCCAGCCACATCATTTACATTGTGAAAATCCACATCTCCAACTAGCTTTTCATTGACCCGATTAATACCAACATCAATTACTACAGCCCCTGGTTTTACCATATCTTTAGTAACAAACTCAGGTTTACCAATCGCCGCTACTAAAATATCTGCTTCCCGGCAGACGGCCGCCAAGTCTTTGGTTCGAGAATGGCAGATGGTGACTGTAGCATGCCTCGCGAGTAATAACATTGCCATCGGTTTGCCAACAATATTACTTCGACCAATAATAACAGCTCTTTTCCCCGCGATAGGAATATTACAGATTTCTAACATTTTTATAATTCCATAAGGAGTGCAAGGAACCAGATTTTCCTTACCCACGCAAAGATTACCTACGTTTATTGGATGAAAGCCATCTACATCCTTATCGGGGCGGATACGTTCTAGCACCTTCTCCGAATTGATATGTTTCGGTACCGGAAGTTGAACTAAAATACCATGTACTGCGCTGTCAGCATTTAAGCGATCAATTTCCTGCAATAATTCCTCCTCAGAAACCATTTCAGGCAATCGAACAACCTCTGAATTCATTCCCACTTCTGTACAAGCCCTATGTTTGCGTCCTACATATACTTTTGAAGCAGGATCATCCCCCACAATGATAACGGTTAAACCGGGTGTCACTCCATACAATGATTGAAATTCCTTATTATCTTGTTTGACGATTTCAGTTAGTTTTGCAGCTATTATAGCTCCATTTAATAATTGTGCTCCCATACTATTTTCACACCCTTTTTATGATATATATGTATAGATGTATATACACATATATATCATAAAAAGAAGAGTGCTGTCAATCTATTTTTCTCAAATTTCAGTTAATTCTGTTAAGTTATTTTCATTGAAGTTTGAAAAATACAACAACAGAAATAGCAGACCAACAATTTGCATCTAAATTGTTGGTCTGCTATTTCTAATATGTAATACAACTTATCGATTTATGCGATAAATTGTATTATTTCTCACTGTTTAAAGTGCTTTTGTCGCTTTCACCAGTTGCCCAACGCCAAAAGCCGCAGCAACAACTAGATCTTCTGTTGGCAAATAAAATGGGGCTGTGGCATCAAACAATACGGTGGCTCTAGGCATAAATTCGTCATCTCCGGCCCATAGGGCGTAAATGATAGGTAACCGTGGTAATACATTAATCTGTACACCATAATCACCACAAGTAGCCGAGGTACCACCTAGCAAAGTGCCGGCTTGTAGTAATGTTTGCGGTTTATTACCAAAGATGTTCATCAAGTAATTTATAACTCGTTTCGTAAATGGTTCTGAATATAACATACCACCTGCTGATATATCTTTAAAGGAAATCCATGTGTTTTTCAGCGGTTGCCCGCCTGCTCGGACTAGATAATGTAGAAGAACTATTTTTACGGTTATCGGTACTACTTCCTGTTTTTCTGCATAGGTCACAGCACCTGAGGGAAAGCTGATTTTGTAATTTTCATTAACATATTTAATTAAAATAGTATTTGTAGGAGCATCAAAAATACTACCACTGCTTGCTGCCATGTCTCTACAATCCCAGCGCTGAAAATCTTCACAGGCTTTATTATACGCTAACTCATAGGCTTGTTTAAGATTATTAGTTTCCATTTTTTTGCACACATACCTTTCGGTCTCTATCTTTTTTAGGCTATAAGATGAAACACTTGAGATTGAAGAACTTTGTCCAAATCAGCAAGAGTGTTGCAAGGAAACATCCAAGCACTTTTCTGGAAAAGTTCCGTCGTTTTGTGGCGAGACCACTCCTGGGCTGGTAGGGTATTCAGCCAAACAATCTGCCTAACCCTCTTTTTTAATATCACCAATTCCCTGGCAGCAGCCTCACTATTTATTGTTTTGGTGTCACTTAAGATGATAACCACCGTGGACGGATGTAATATTTTAGCGTAATTATTACATAATGTGAACAAACTTTTCGATAAGTCAGTGCCTTTTCCCCATTGAATACTTTGAGTCATAATTGCACTCATACTATCAGCAAAAACTTGCTCCTTGCGAAATTTTTTCGTCATCCGTTCAACGTCTTCAGCGAAAATAAAGCTCTCCATTTGATCAATATGACTAGCAAGACTATACAAGAACTGGAGAACAAAAATCGCGTACCGAGCCATCGAGCCCGAAACGTCACACAATAACAATACTTTTGGTTTTGATTTACTCTGAGCTCGATATTTTACCTGCAGCATGATACCACCATAACGCATGTTATGGCGAATTGTCCGCCTCAAATCCAGATTTTTGGCACCAAAAGTACGGCGATAGCGGCGAGATAGTTTGTGCGACAGTTTTTTTGCCATTTGTTTAATTAATTTTCTCATGAGAGGAACGTCTTTATCGTCAATACTCTTCATATCCTGTTGTAAAAGTGCCTGTAACTCAGATTGCAGTTCTTTAGCGGTAGCTTCCACCATCTCATCAACTCTAGCATCACCAGATAACTGTACTGGAAATATTTTTTCTTCCTTCTCCCCTAACTGACGTCGCCAATACTCCAGTGAACCAATCATTGTTTTTTCCAGGATAGACTGAAATTTAGTATCAACATTATGACCGCTTGCTGTTTTTTCTAAAAAATTGCGTATCCGCTGGCGATCTTCAGAAGGTATTTTGCGGTATACCTGTTTTAATTGGTCCGGTATGTCTAACTCTGTACCCTGGAAGGTTAGCTGGGTATTGACCTCGACCATTTCTTGTTGCTGAATTTCTTGACTATCTCTAGAGTTTTGCCCCCTCCCCCCAACAGAAAAGAATGTGGTGAAGGCTTGCTGAAAGACAGGAATATCTTCAAAGCGTTTTATTAACGTCGCCTGAAAAGTGGCCCTGATTTGTTGCCTGTCCATCCAGTTTTGCTGTAATAAAGCCTCAGCACAATCCAATATTTCAGAGGTACTCACTCGCACTCCGAGCCCCCTTAATACGTGGCAAAATTCTATGATCATTACTGTTGCTCTCACTTTAACTCCTCGTTTCGCCTGTTGTGTAAGCCTTAACTACTTCACAGAGTGATTTTGATCCCACTTTTTCTTTAAAGTGCCGCAGGTCATTTTCATGTTTGAAAATGAGCCCCAAGGTTTGATCAATGGCTCGTTGATCCAGTTTATCAATGCCTAATGCCATCAAGGCTTGTGCCCAATCTAAAGTTTCTGAGATAGCAGGTTTTTTTTCTAATTCAGTTATCTTACGAATCCATTGAATGGCTGCTCCGATTTCTTGTGCTAGCCCAGGATTTATTTCAGGTATTTTTCTTTCTAAGATGGCAACTTCCTTTTCCATCGATGGATAATCAATATGTAAATATACACACCGTCGACGTAATCCGTCTGACAAGTCTCGATCATGATTACTAGTGAGTACAACAATGGGAATATGTTCTGCCCGAATAACCCCCCATTCAGGAATGGATACTTGATATTCTGACAATACTTCAAACAGGAACGCTTCGAATTGCTCATCCGTTTTGTCAATTTCATCAATCAACAGTACAACTCTTTTTTTTGCCATAATGGCTTTTAACAACGGACGTGCTAGTAAATACTCCGGATCAAACAAGTCTTTTTCCATATTCTCTGCTACAGCGTCTTTTTGTAAGTGTATTTTTAGTAATTGGCGTTGATAATTCCACTCGTATAGCGCCCGGCTTTCATCTAAGCCTTCATAACATTGTAACCGAATCAAATCCATGGCAAAGATTATACTTAATGCTTTGGCAACTTCGGTCTTACCAACTCCGGGTTCACCTTCGATGAGCAGAGGTTTTTTTAAAGTAAGTGCCCAAAACACCGTCATAATAACATCTTCTTCGGCAATGTAACCTACATCCATAAAAGCCTGCCGTAATTGCGATACATTCATCTCCATTATAGACTTCCTTTCCAAACATGTTGTAAAAAAGATGCGACCACTTTTCTCCAACAATCGATCGAGGAAAGGTGGCCGTATCGTAAAAAGCATTCTAACAATAGTTCCATTTATTTCTCTATCTTTCAGTACGGCCGATGTTGTATATACATCTCTTTTTATATATAATATCGGTAAGATAATGTCTTTGTCAATCTTTTAAATTGCATTTTTCTTAAAATTCAATTTAAAAGAGATTTCTCCAAGTGCTGAATATGAAAATGACGATGATCATTATAATATTTGTATTCTTAGCAAAAGGGTCTCAGCGTGACATAAAGAAGTTCATCCGATAAAAGTACGTAAAAGAAGGTGACTCCATGCTTATTAAAACAGGTTTACTCATCGATGGTACGGGTTCCCCACCTCAGAATGACTATTATATCGCCCTTGAACAAGGTAAAATTACCGCTATTGGCCGAGAGATGGACTTTTCTGTCAATCAGGTCAACCATGCCATAGATTATTCATCCTATACTGTACTCCCAGGTTTGATTGATGCTCATGTACATCTTTTTCTCGAAGGCATCTCTGATACAAAGATACGTGAACAACGCTGGCGAGAAAACAAAGAAATCACCCTGCTACGGGCGGTGAATAATCTAAAAATGTCTTTAAGTAAAGGAGTAACAACTGTTAGAGATCTCGCGGGCCCTAACGGGATGAGCGCCACTCTTAAACGGGCAATGATGGAAAATTTGATTACAGGTCCAAAAATACTGACCTGCAATCAATCTATTTCTATCACAGGTGGACATTTTCATTATGCTGGAGGTCGAGAAGCTGATGGACCGCTAGAAATCATCAAAGCAATTCGCGAACAAATCAAAGCAGGGGCCGATTGTATCAAAATCATGTTAACTGGTTGTGTCAATTTTCAAACTGAAAGTTCTGGTGTTGTTGAATTCTCTGCCGAGGAACTGTACACAGCTGTAACAGAAGCCAAGCGTTTTAATCGTTCAGTCAGTGTTCATGCTAACGGCATTGATGGGATACGACAAGCATTGCATGCTGGCGTAGAAACAATTGAACATGGGGCTTTGCTAGACAAAGAAACAACCGATCTACTTAGCCGCAGCAGGGGATATTGGACACCAACTCTTACTCCTTTTTTTCAAATGCTACACTATAGTAAAAAACATCCCACCCGTACTTTACCTGAAGCTGGACTGGAAAAAGTTTATGCCCAGCATTGTGCCATGGTAAAGCGAGGTATTGAAGCTGGTGCCAACATCATAGCAGGCACCGATGCTGGTTCACTGGGAGTGGGGCATGGCGACCTCTGGCAAGAACTTGCCCTCTTTGTAACGCTAGGAATGCCACCTCTTAAGGCAATCGCTTCTGGGACAAGTTTAGCAGCAAAAGCACTGGGAATCAGTGAGGAGACAGGTATAATTGCCCCAGGAAAAAATGCAGATTTACTTGTTATTCAAGGAAACCCACTTGAGAAGATGCAAGATTTACAAAATATCATTCAAGTATACAAAAACGGCATAAACGTGCTATAAGAAATATGCGGCCACTTTTCTCTAAAATTAGATCAGAGAAGGATGACCGCAATACTGAAATGGTATTCATATATCCATAGACAATGATTTTAAAGAGGTTCTTGGGTGATACTGTTGATTTTTTCCCTTTGAGAGAAAATCAGCTTCTTTAAACCTGGTTTTTGCATTTTCAGATATAAAATTAAGGCTGTCTCAAATTTTTATTTTGAGACAGCCCCTTTAAATTTATTCTTGGTTGGAATGCAACTACTTGGGTACTAAAATTTTATTAGGATTCATGGAGTTCTTTTACTAAGGAGGACTTACGGTTATATTACTTCGGCTACCTTTTCAATTTCAGCAACCGAAGTAGCTAGCTGCTGCATAGTCGCTGAAATTTCTTTGGTAGCTGCAGCTTATCGTTCACTCAGTTGAGCCGTATTGTTAATGGTAGCCAATGCATTTATTGATGTTTTTCGGATGCTATGCAAAATTATTCTTATACCCTTTACTCCTTGTGCACTATTTTCCGCCATTTTACGCATTTCCTGTGCAACTTCAGCAAAGCCTCTACTGTGTTCACCAGCCCTAGCAGCTTCTATCGCAGCATTGAATCCTAGCAAATTTGAGTTCGCGGCTATGTCAAATACAAAATAATTTTTCCTAGCTAACTTAAAATTTCTACGTTATTTCCCGGTGGCAGCTGCAATCATAGCTTTTACATTATCAACTTTAGCGTTAAACGGTAAATCACAGCCGGTAGAGAGAATATAACCGGCAGGTCCAATTTCCCTAATTAATTTAGTGCTGTATTCATATACGTCGTCAGTCGTGCCAATGGTAAGCATGGCAGCAGGCACATCGCCCATAATGCACATGTGGTCACCCAAGACCGCTTTGACTTTGAAAATATCAGTCGAGCCGTCAGGCGAGAAGATGCATTTGCCTTTAGGCAGTTCACGGAAAAATTCCAGATCTCGTTCCCAATTAGAATCTAGATGCAGTACGGGAATAACCCCTTCAGCAATTACGGCCTCGACAGCTTGTTTAAAATACGGCCACACAAAACGGTGCCAGGGTTTGGGCGACAAAAATTCGCTGGCCGCTCGCCAGCCGCCGACCCATACCGCTACCGGTTTAGAGGCTGACAATCGCATTTTGATCGTAGCAAGAATATCGATCATTGCTATATCCATAGCAGCTTGAACTTTATCAGGGGTCTTAAATAAATCTCTAGTAAACTTAGTTAAGGTACGACCACCGCAGAACATTTCATATGGGATGGTAAAACACCCTGACTGCATGACTACAATTCCAGCCTCACGGAAATTCTTAGCCGCTAGTGGATAATATGGTGCATTATGCTTTAACTGCGCGCCCAAGTCATCTAATCTATTTTTATAATAATCGGCAAGAAAATAATTATAACCTTTGTCAATAATTGTGTCGTAGTCTGCTACCTTCATTAACTCAATTTCATCAGTCTGCCACAAACTATTTTCAGGCAAATCACGGCCAGGAAGTTTAAATTTTGACAACCATAAACTACTTAAAGAGGAAATATGAAATAGCGATTCTTGAACACCGTCAATTTCCCCTAATGAAGTAAAAGAATCAAACATAGTTCTATGAGATAATTCGGCGTTAACGGCAAACTCAGATGTCTTGACCCCCAAATGGTTGGCAGCAAACGCTATACCCGCCGGCACAATGGGAACCCTGTCTGGTGTTCCTAGCTCTACTGCAGTCTTAATCCTATGTAAGCGTTCATTATACAGTTCTTGGGCTGATTTCATTTTCTTCAACTCTCCTTGTCAATTCATATTTAATTGCTATATTGGGCATATAACAATCCAACCATGGAATAAACCTTTACAACCGAGAATATATAGAAGCCAGCAATCATCCATCAAATTATTCTTAATATTCTCATATTTATTATAAGACGGTATTAAGTTGAACGGTAATAGTTCTTGCTTAAGTCAACATTAGTAAAAGTTATTACAACTTTTACTAATGTTGTATCATGACAATGCTTGCTGTATAATCAAAATAGAGGCAATTACTTCTGGAGGTCTTACACTATGGATATCAGGCAGCTTCAATATTTCATCGCTACTGCAGAACATCTTAATTTCACCGAAGCAGCTCGGCACCTATATATATCGCAATCCGCACTGAGTCAACAAATCGCGGACTTGGAGAATCAGCTTGGGGTAAGCTTGTTTGTCCGTAATAGACATTCTACCTTGATCACCGCTGCGGGAACAGCGTTATTGCAGGAGGCGAAAATCATTGTTGCTAACGTCGATAACGCTATTCGGATTACTCGCCAAGCAGCCTCAGGATTAACCGGAAGGCTAAAAATTGGTTATTTAGGCTTTGCCGAGAAGAATTTTCTGCCAAAGTTGATTTCTAGTTTTCGATCCAAACATGCTCTGATCGAATTATCTTTTCAACAGTTTAGTCACGGAGCAATGGATGAAGCATTGGATCACGCTGATATTGATATTGGATTCATACAAAACTGGGATATGACTACTCTACCTCGAATCTATTGGAAAAAAATTTATACTGACACTCTTTGTCTGGTTGTGCCATCCAACCATCCGTTGGTGAACGAAACTAGCATTACTCATTCTATAGTATGCAAAGAATCATTTATATTTCATCCAAAAGCTGCGCCAAGAGGCTTTGTAAATTTGTTGCGAGTTTGTTCTAATCGCGGTTTCACTCCAGCCGTCAATCCCGTTTCCGATATTCTAACTGTTTTGATGATGGTGGAAGCCGGCTTGGGTGTTTCTTTACTTCCTCGCCACATTCCCATAGGTTACGCCAGTTCCGCTCTTCACATGGTCAATATTGAAGGTGTTGATGTCCCAATTCATGTGTCTGTCGCCTGGAATCAAATAAACACCAATCCATGCATACCGCTATTTCTAAATGAAGTAGAAGCACTTTCTCAGCGCATGTAACAGTTTGTGTGAGAAATAATATAATGCTTCGGTATAGCCATACAAAATTACCTTCACCCTTATTTGAGCATAAAAAATAGTAGCACACCCACTTGTATATTGAAGTTAACCCCCTACAGCAGATGCGGCTAAACAAACGCCATAACATCTACTTTAGGGGGTTTCATCATAACAAATGCTGCGGTAAGTACTTAATACTCTTTATTTACTAGCTTTTTTCTCTTGCAAATACTTGTCAATAGCCACTGCTGCCTTTTTACCTGCTCCCATGGCTAGGATAACCGTAGCTGCGCCTGTAACAATATCACCACCAGCAAAGACACCTGGTTTACTAGTGGCACCCGTTTCAGCATCAGCATTAATATTGCCTTTTTTATTGGTCTCTAGCCCTTTGGTCGTAGACTGTACTAACGGATTAGGCCCTTGACCAATGGCGATAATGACGGTATCTACATCAAGGACAAATTCAGAATTAGGTACTTCTACAGGACGGCGGCGGCCGGAAGCATCAGGTTCACCCAGTTCCATTCGCACACATTGTAGACCTGTTACCCAGCCCTCTTTATTGCCTAGTACAGCGGTAGGAGCTGTCAATAATTGAAAATGAATGCCTTCTTCTTTGGCATGGTGAACCTCTTCTAGCCTAGCTGGCAGTTCTTTTTCCGAACGGCGGTATACAATTGAGACATGCTCGGCACCTAGACGTAGCGCCGTTCTAGCACCATCCATTGCTACATTACCGCCACCAACAACAGCTACTCTTTTCCCTACATGGATAGGCGTCCCGCTTTTGGGGAATTGATAGGCTTTCATCAAATTACAACGCGTCAAGAACTCATTGGCAGAATATACACCATTCAAATTTTCGCCAGGCACATCCATGAAGTACGGTAGACCCGCTCCTGTACCGATAAATACCGCATCAAAGCCTTCCTCTTCTAGTAATTCATCAACAGTAAAGGTGCTACCAATAACAGCATTCACAACCACTTCTACGCCTAGTTTGCGCAAATTGTTAATTTCCGCTTGCACGACTTCATCTTTTGGCAAACGAAATTCTGGTATACCATACATGAGTACCCCACCTGGCAAATGCAATGCTTCAAACATCGTAACTTTATAGCCCATTTTTGCCAAATCGCTTGCAGCACTTAGTCCAGCTGGTCCAGAACCAACAATCGCAACTTTCTGAGCATCGGCAGCATACTCTAAAGAGGTGATAGTTTGACCTTTAGCGCGAGCCGTATCGGCCGCATAACGTTCTAAACGGCCAATAGCCACTGATTCACCTTTTTTCGCAAGTACACAATACTTTTCACATTGCTCTTCCTGAGGACATACTCGACCACATACGGCTGGCAGACCATTGGCTTCGTTAATTTTAGCAATTGCGGACTCTAAGTCCCCGTCTTTGATCTGTTTAATAAACGCCGGAATATCAATTTCTACAGGGCATCCCTTGCGGCAAGGAGCCGTTTTACACTGCAGGCAACGCTCGGCTTCAGCTTGTGCCAATTCTGGGGTATAGCCAAGTGTAACTTCATTAAAATTTTTAGCTCGAACACTAGGCTCTTGTTCAGGCATTGGATTTCTTGTTAATGAGAGTGACATTTGCATCCACCTTCCTTTTTACCAGCAAAATGCTCGCTATGCTGTTTTTCATGAGGCTTATACATACGCTGACGCGCCATTAATAAATCAAAATCCACTTTATGTCCATCAAATTCTGGTCCATCGACACAGGCAAATTTGTTTTCATTACCAACTGACACCCGACAACCACCACACATACCCGTACCATCTACCATAATGGGATTCAAACTGACTACGGTTGGCACACCATACGGACGTGTTGTTTCAGCTACAAACTTCATCATAATCACAGGCCCAATGGCTACAACTAGGTGAATGGTTTTATCTGAATCGAGTAGTTCTTTCAGCGGCTGGGTGACTAGTGCTTTTAAGCCTTTTGAACCATCGTCAGTAGTGATGACCAGTTCATCACTAACAGCTGCCATTTCTTTTTCATAAATTAAGATATCCTCAGAGCGAGCACCAATAATCGAGATGACTTCATTACCAGCTTCCTTCATACCACGAGCAATGGGATACACTGGCGCAATACCAATACCACCACCCACACAAATGACAGTGCCGATTTTTTCAATATGCGTGGCCTTACCAAGTGGCCCCACTACGTCTAGTAGGAAATCACCTGCATTTAATTGTCCTAATTCTACAGTGGAAGCACCCACTTCCTGAAAAATCAGCGTAATAGTACCTTTCTCCCGATTAAAATCAGCAATGGTTAGAGGAATGCGCTCTCCCTCTTCATTGATACGCAGAATAATAAACTGACCTGGCTGCGCTTTTTTAGCAATTTGCGCGGCTTCTACCTCAAATAGCTGAACACAGGGCGCCAATTGTTGTTTAACAATAATTTTATACATAAGCAACCTCCTTTAAAATAATAAAATATCAAAATAATCTGTTAACTTTTGATAAGAATATGCCCTGCATATGATTCTTCATTATCCTGGCAAGCACATTTGGCACAAACCATGTAGCATCCCACTTTTAAGGAGAGAAGATTTTGCAGAGTAAGAGTTGTATATACATGTATATGTATATACTATATGTATAATAATAGACTTGTCAATCTATTTATTTTTGTATTTTTCTTAAAATTCAATCATGAAATATTTCCATAGATAGAAAAGAAGAACTGCGGTTCATCATACTGCAGTTCTTCTCTCAAAACACTCATTAATACAATTCATCAATGACATACGCTTCCACCGAAGCAAATGCCTTATCTGGAAACCTGCACGTATACCATTATCCTCTTTCAACATATAGTCTTAATACAAGGGGGGATGAAGACAATTGTGGCCACTTTTCCCCAACAATAACTTGGGGAAAAGTGGCCACGTCGTCATGGAGATTAGTTATACCGTCCATATTTTTCGATTGCATCAAAAAATGCTTTAACATTTTCAAACTTGGAATTCATTGGCATATTGCAACCTGAGGAATAAAGCAGCCCTTCCCCATTTTTAAAAGTTGTCATCAATTTTTTTGCATATTCATCCAGTTCACTTGGAGAAGCTACAGTGAACAGTGCTGCGCTTACATCACCTTTTATCGAACAATGACCTTTCAAGATATCATGAGCCCTAAAGATATCGGTGGCACTGTCAAGTTCTAGTACGAATTTGCCTTTGGGTAGATCGAGGAAATATTCCAAATTTTTCGTCCAGTCCGCGTCACAATGCAAAATAGGTACAATATTTTTTTCCGCCAATTTATTCACCATAACTTTTAGGTAGGGCCAAACAAATCGTTCAAAATTCTTGAGGGAAATGAACTGACCTGCGCCCCGCACTGCACCAACAAACACCCGATTGTTTCCTGTTGCCTTTACCGCCCCTTCAGCACCGGCGATAACAGCATCATTCACAATCCATAACAATTCTTCTACATCCTTACCTATTTGGAACATATCTTTATAAAATTTATCAATAGACCGCATTATCGAAAAAGCATCAAAGGGGACAACACCCATTATGGCTCCCCATGTGGCACTCTGGCCGCGAGCGAGGGTACGGGCTAATTCATCATCCCGAAGTCTTGATGACTCTTTCATGCCTGCAAGTACTTCTTCTCGACTGACCTGATGAGCTCGTTCTAGGAAAGTCAAACGGTATTCCATAAATCCTTTGTCTCTGACGATAGCATACTCATCACGAGTCATGGTTTCATACTCAAAAATCTGATATTGAGCATTATCTTCCAATTCCGTGCCAGGCATTCTCAGCCGACCAGGACCGCATTTTTGCCCTACAGGAGCGTAACGTCCATACATCATATAGGCGTTACTGTCCCATACCGGAAAGGCTTCCCATACTTTATGTATAGCTGCTTGCGCCTTATCCCAGTCCCACATGAATTCCTTATTGCTAATTCCAGCGAACTGCCCGGCAAACTGCTCAATGATTGGCGCACAGACAACTCGATCTACAGGCTCAAGATTGATAGAAGCAACAATCCGTTCTTCCGCAGTCATTGTATCCTTTGCCATTTTATTTCACCCCTGAATATTTTCTCGTTAATTCAACAGCATCGTAAGCATTTTTGCAATAGCCATCAGCATTAACGTATTTTACCACACTTTCATCTACTGGTCCGCCACCTACTAGTACTTTGGCCGCTGGACAGGCTTCTTTAACCGCGCTAACTGTATCTCTCATGATATCAAAAGCTGTAGTCAGTAAACAACACATTCCCACAACATCGGGTTTATGAGTTTTGACGGCTTCCACAAAGGTCGCGATAGGAACATCCACTCCAAGGTCTACGACCTTAAAGCCATTACAACTTAAAATAGTAGCAACAATGTTTTTACCGATATCATGGATGTCATCCTTGACGGTACCGAGGACCATCGTACCATGAGTTTCCTGCTCCCCACCTGCCGTCAAAGCAGCCCCTAGTAGGTTTGCAGCAGTCGTGAACACATCTGCTGACATGATAAGTTCGGATAAATAATAATCCCCTGCTTCATAGAGCTTTCCTACCTGTTCCATACCCTGTTGGAGTTGGGCCAAAATTTCAATAGCGGGAATACCGGCAGCCATCTGCTCTTTTACTCCCTGGACCACAAGATCCTCATCCAACTCTGCCATAACCTTAACAAGATCCAACTTTCCCATACTCTCTCCCCCATTCTTTTAGTACAATAATAATTATAAGTGAAAACTGACTAGTACTCTTGCCCCTCCTTTTTTACTTGAGTAGCAATCTATCAATTGAGGAAGGCGTTATTCTCCCTCTTCAACCTTAGGCATTAAGGGACATCTTTGCTGCAGCACCACTATCCATATTTGCCTCTATAGGTTGTATATACATCTATATAATATCTGTAAATTAATTATCTTGTCAATATATTATTTTTTCATTTTTCATAAAATTCAATTAGAATCTTATAAATTGCCAAGAGCACTGCGGTTTTATTGTTCTGCCCTCACAATCTCCTGTAAGGTTTATTGCATAATCGTCGCATATTACCCGCCTGTATTAAATAAAATAAGACCCACATATGAAACAGTATTCTTACCATTGTAATAGGGAATTCCGCAGGCTTTTTCCAGACTAATGACATCGATTCCATAAGACTCTACTGAAGCAAATGCTTGATCAGGAAATCGGCATTTCTCATTGTCTAAATAGGCGCATTTCGGACAAACAGTACATGCTCCTGCCTTTAATGCCAGAATATCTGTCAAATGGTGCTTATTTTTAACGTTATATAAAATGCTTTTAAATACTTCTTCATGAACTTTTCCTGCATCCATCATACCCTTAAAGTCAAAAGTCTTAGACATCTGGTGTACTGTCTGAAATAAAAGACCTTGCTTGTATTGGCAAGCCCTGGCTTTCAATTCATCAAAAGGGCCGACGGCAGGAGGACATACCCAGTTTGTATTGTACTTCCTACAAACGTTTTGTTCACATGCTTTTCGAAAATCTTCGACAAATTTAATTTTGGCTACTTCGGCAATGACAGCATGATCAGCGTTTAAAGCCAATGCATCCTGTACTAACTCGCTAAAATCGACTTCCATATTTTTCATCTCCTAAATTAAATGGCATTTTTTAATGGACTGCTAATATTATTTTGGTTCAGTAAAAATAATGCCTGACAAATTATGCCGAGCATTATAAGAATTATATCATGTCAGCAATTTTACTAACATTGGTAGTTGATGCAGTTAACTGTTGCATCGAAGCTGTAATTTTCTCTGTAGCTGACGCTTGACGTTCACCTAATTCTGCTGTACTTATTATGGTGTGAACTACTGAATTTGTCTCATTTTGTATGCTGAGTAAAATATTTTTGATATCTTTTACTGATTGGGCACAATTAACAGCCATTTTACGAATTTCATCGGCAACAACAGAAAAACCACGCCCCTGCTCTCCAGCTCTTGCAGCCTCGATTGCTGCATTAAGTCCGAGCAAGTTGGAATTTTTGGCCACTTCACCGATAAATCTTAAAATATTATCAGTCTTGCTAATTTCAGCTAGAACACGTTCACTACCATTTCTCGCTTTCGCCAAATCCCCCGCCAGATGACTAGCGGATTCTGCCAGTTCTTCTACAGTAGCAGTCAGTTGCTGTGATGTAGCAGCTATTGTTTGCGTAGCGTTATAAAGTTGTTCTTGTAAGTCAAAACTTGTTGCAGTGCCCATAATTCCCACAAAGGCCCCGTCATCTTCAAATATCGGAGTGATGATCGCCTTTATCTTCACTCCATATACGTGTGCAGGGATGCTACTTTTGACTATTTTTTTTGTCGCAATGCATTGCTTGATCGGCCCACCTGAGGCAATTTCTCCTATTTTAGTGTCCATGTGGAAAGTACGAGCTTGTACAACATGAATAATTCTTGCTTCCGCGTCACATACGATAATATTACAATCAAATATACTTCCATCGCGATAAAGCTCTGCAGCAGATATAACTGCATCAAATTTTTTCATTCATAAATCCTCCAAACCGTCCTACCATTCCCTTAAATATCCCCTCATCTTCAACTCTCGGACTAATAATCCCATCATCTTCAATCCATATACGTATGCAGGAATACTATATTGTTGCAATGCACTGTTTGATAAAACCATATGAGGAAATTTTCGTCGTTTTAGTGTCCATGTAAAAACTACGAACTTATACAACATGACTCTTGTTTAAATACAATTTATAATATTCCGACTTATCACAACGTCGAAAGGTAATAAAAGTAACTCCTACTAAATATATGCAAAATTCATGCCACATTTATCTTTAATGGAAAAACCTAGTAAATGCCTGATTTCAATTCTCTTGTTCCAACTATCCCTTTTGCGTAAGTACCTTTTTTGCAACCTTTAGCGAAGTATAACCACTAACAATGTCCCATTTTAGGTACATACGTATTTCATTTATCATTTAAAGACTTACTTGATTTTATTTATATTCTTTTTTGTCTAGGTTTTTTCATGTCTTATTCATTATAGTCGCTCTTTTCTAAATTCACCATAATAATAGAGATGAGGTTGTACCATAACCGGTACATCCTCATCTCTATTATTATTTTGCGTTCCAGTCGTTGCCTCATGTATCTGTTGCAGCAACCGAAGGAAAAATAAAAGGTGGGGCCATAATGATCATATTCTCATGAGTATATGTCATAAATCTTCTCTGTTATATCATACTTTATCATCATCAACTAGTACCACGGGTAGCAAGTAATTATCTTTTTTCCTCCACTCTATCGCCAATTATCACTGATCGTTTCTCTATTCGCCCCAGCCAGAAGGAAAGTCCACGAATTATGTCGAATGATATGTTATATTCTCTACGGCAATAGGGTTAATCCTTTCTTATATATTTTCCCACACTATATGTGTTTTGCCGTAATAATTGGGGAGATGTTATATGTCAGAATCTACGCTGATTTTATTTACTTTAGGCAGAACAGTCTACCTTATATCAAATATTTTGCTTACTTATTCCTTCTTAACACCAAAGCAGCAGCACCCTATTTGGTTCCAGATTATAGCCTTTGCTGGTACATGGATTACCGGATATTTTTTGCGCAGTCTTTTGGCGCCAATAGGTCTCGATCCTTTTTTGCTTGCCTATATACTGACCTTATTGTATCTAGTCCCTATTGCGCTAGTATTTAAGGAAACACTTCATGCTAAAATTTTTGTTCTTTTTATGGTTACTTCTTTTTCCCAGTTTAATTTTCTTATCTGTTTATTCTTAGAATTATTAATCTTTAATCATATGATAGGCAGTTTCATTTTGGTGGGGCAATTGCTAGAACTATCATCTATACTCCTAGTTAGAAAATATGTAGCACCCCATGTTAGAGATATCCTCGAGATTATCAATCAGAGAAATCCCGTTTTTATCTTGTTTCCCATTTTGTCTTTCATACTACTAGCTTTTTATGGTGTACAAAGAACTTATTTGTTAACCACTTTTATTCCCTTAATATTATGCGCCTTATTAATTCTCTTTACCTATTATCTCATTGCCATGTCCATCCGTCAGACTCGCCGGCAGCAACAACAAGAGAAACAATTAGCTCTGCAGCGCGATCACTATCTCAATCTCAATAACAGTATTACCACTGCTAAAGTAAACCGTCATGACTTGCGCCATCATATGGTGGCAATCTCAGAATTTTTGGGTAACAAGGATGCTGCTGCTGCCCAAGAGTATTTGAACCGACTATGTAATTCCTACGACGACAGTTCCATCCCTACGGTGTGCCGCAACCAATCCGCCGATGCCCTCATCTGTCATTACGTAAAACTAGCTAAACAACAAAATATTGCCTTTGTCACTGAGCTGCATCTCCCTGACGATCTGGCCATTGATGATCTAGATCTATGCGTTATTATGGGCAACTGCCTGGAAAACGCCATTGAGGCCTGCAATAAAATAAAAGGTGCTGATCCGCGTTTCATCAACATCAGTACCACAATAACCAAAGGATATTTAGTCATTAAAATTGCCAACTCATTTAATGGTCTAGTGCAGCATCAGAACGATGGTTTTTTTTCTTCTAAAGAAGGTACGGACCACGGAATCGGGCTTGCCAGTGTGAAGACACTCGTTGCTAAATATCAGGGATATTGCTCAACTTCCTTGGAGCTACGAGTTTTTAAAGTATCTATTTCCCTGAGACTTCCGCAATAACAGTTATCATTATATCGAAGCATTAAGCGATAATAGATTTGTTTGACCTGAAATGGCAACGATTTTCATCAATCCATATGCCATTTAAAATGACAAAGCAAGTGCTAAAACGCATCTGCTTTTCTTTTTTTAACACAAAACCAAACGTCCTAGAACATGATTTCTTCTCTCCGTACATATCATGTCCATCATGGCATTCTACTCGGTAGCAATTTCCCCATAACCTGGAGCCGCTTCATCCAAGTAAGCTATCTTTCCCTCTTTGATACCTAGATGCCTTCCACTAGCTTATCCTTACAAACACCTTCGTTTTCTTAGTTTCCTATTTTATCAGTGACGTCTTTTTTGAACATCTTAAACATCAATAAATGCTCTTCAGTGCTAAAAATGATCAAAAGACATTTTCAAAAAAAGAAGTTACGAATAAAAGAACTCCGGTGCCATCTTACTCTTAAAAACGGTGAAAGGAATTTTATTACTTATATAGACAAAACAGTTAATTTCTTGTAACATTAAATCCTAAATACAACACACTTTTCAAGGAGTAAAACTATGTGTAAAAAGACAATCATCCTAGTTCTCACTATGGCCGTCATTGTTGCTTATTACAGTTATACGGTTTTTTCGTACGACAATCGTACTGCCAGCAACTTATCAGCCTACTGTAATATTGATTTCCGTGGCGTAACTAATCCTCAAACAAAGAATGTTACAGCTGGTACCTTGTCTGTAGTCGATTTCCGATATGATTCTGGACTGCTAGAGAAGTTTTTCATCATTGATGTTGATGGTAAAGCATACAAAATCGATAATATTGAGATATCTGCCCAGCCGCCGACTTATTCACTCAAAGATTTCCCCACTGGAAAAGGCTTTAAACATACCAATACTTTATTTGTGACCTTCCCCCCGCAAATCATAAAGGAAATATCCCAGGCTGATACTGTAAAAATTTCCTTTAAATATGCCAACAGTAATTCGACCATTGAACTACCGTTAAGCAACCTCGATTTACAATACTGGAAAAATCAATTGCCGACTTTGTAAGATTACGTTTTATTGTCTTTCCCCCATTATTTATACCTAATTAATTATTAATTCCGTATCCTATTTTATACGAAATAGTTCCTTGATTTTGTATAGGCACAGGCAATCTTCCATCTGGATTAATATTACCAAAAATAGCTGCCATACCCGCTTGTATGTTTGCGGCGTTAGTCCCATATACAGCAAGATAGGCCTTGGCCTCTTGGAGATATAAAATATCATAGGGCGTCCCCATAGCTAGAACAACCATTTTTTTATCAGCTAGATCAGCATACTTGATAAGTGCAGCGGCAAAATCAGCCGTTGCTGTTTGTCCTGGCATACGACTGGCTAGCGTGGAACTATACGTGGCAAGTATAACAGTATGGCTCTCGTCAATCATTGTTTTCTGAGCTATTGTCAGCTCACCAAGATTTTCATAGGAAATAGCAGTCATCTTAGCCTTTTGATATCCACCTGCCTTCATCTGTGTAAGAACCGCTTCTCCCATAACATTCAGTATTTCTAGTTGTGGCGCGGCTACTACAATATTACTATCACGTTCTGCCGTTAAAGGCAGCGAACCCTCTTCGTTTTTTAATAAAGTTACTGCTTCATAAGCCAATTTTCTTTCCTGCTCTTTATGTTCTTTGCTACCCACTATACTACGCGCTGCAGCAAGCAGCATACTCCTTGGAATGTTTTTGGGAATAATCCATTGGTGCTTTAGACGCAAAATCCGCTTCACCGACTGGTTGATCCTTTCTTCGGAAATGACGCCTGTTTTTATAGCCTTTATCACTCCCGCGTATGCCTTAGGCAAATCACTAGGCATAAGCAAAATATCTGCACCAGCCTGAATCGCCCCTACTACCGCCTCTTCAGTACCAAAATGCTCTGTAATGGCCTTCATTTCCAAGGCATCGGTTATGATTACACCTTCATAGCCCAAACTCTCCCGCAGAAGATCCGTTAAAATTTTATGGGAAAAGCTAGCTGGTACGAAAACTGGCTGTCCGTCTTTTTTTGATATAACCTTAGTATCATCTAGTGCAGGGAAAGCGATATGAGCCGCCATTACCATATCGGTAGCAGAAACGTTTTCGCGAAAAGGTTGTATCTCTAGCTCACTCAAACGGCTTTTCCCATATAAAACGATAGGCAGACCCAAATGAGAATCCAGTAAAGTATCGCCATGCCCAGGAAAGTGCTTGACTACTGCCATGACACCTCCAGCATGCAATCCTTGTATATACGCCGCTCCCATCTTTGTTACCACTTGCCCGTCAGCCCCAAAGGAACGAACACCAATCACAGGATTGTCTTGATTGACATTAATATCTAACACAGGCGCTAAGTTCGTATTAATCCCTAACACCGCTAATTCCTTTCCTAGAATATTTCCTGCTATGTAGGCATTACTAACTTTCCCAGAAGCCCCTAATGCCATATTACCTGGTAAATTAGTGCCAAAATGAAACCGATTGACGCGCCCTCCCTCTTGGTCAACAGCAATAAATAAAGGAATCGGGCCTGCTGCTTGCTGCAAATCCATCGTGAGTGTAACTGTTTGTTCGATATCGATAAAATTTTCACCAAATAAAATGACTCCGCCCAAATGATACTTTTGCAACTCGGCCTTTATTGCCCCAGTTGCAGTAGTAACTGGCTTGCCATCCTCTTGTCGAAAAGCTACCATAAATAATTGCCCAACCTTCTCTTCCAAGCCCATCTGATCTACACGATACGCAAGTACCTCTTCCTCAGAAATATTCACGAGGGGCTGAGCAAAACCCGCGGAAAAGGTCATAAACACCAGACAAATTACTATAAAGTAGCGATACATGTTGTACTCTCCTTTACCTGTTGCATTTCCTAATTATATATTCCCATACCCAACAAACATTATATCTGCCCCTCTAATTGTTATTTTTTATCTAATTGCTCTTCATTTACTTTCTAGAAAGTCTCCAATTTCAGTTTTAGGTTAGTTCTAAGCGACTGATCTTCCACAGAAATATACTAAACTGTTTCTAGTAGCTCTGCAGCATAAAACATGGCTACTATAATCATTACTCTACTTAAAATACGCTGCAAAAACCTTTTTATAGCCGCCAATCCTGCCCTACCATATTAACATAAAAATATCTTTTGAAATACTAGACTATATAGAAAAATGTAATACTTCTAGTAAGTAAGTCTCCGCTTTTGTGCTGCATTTATTATGTAGATAATTCATATTCTTTTGTACAACTTCAGCGCAAACACTAATTACAGGCGCAAGTATCAACGATAAAAATAAGGCCATTTTGTAATTTTATCCCTGCATTTATGCTACGATAATTGGTCCCACTTCAAAGAATAGAATTGCAGTTCTACTTATGGCACATCCAACTTCAGTAATATCATTCTATTGCTGAACATTAATCATCTACTTAGATTGGAGATTCCTATGAAATTTTATAAATTTATAATTTTACTTGTTATTGTTACCTTATTATTGAGTCTTTTACTAATATTAATTTTTCCCTTAACATCGAGTACTGACCTAATTCAAGCCAATAAGATCTATCTTGCGTGGAATAATAGCGAAGATGCTGTGGCATATGAAATGGAGGTAATGACCAAACCTTATAAGCCAAATGATTCAGTACCAACACAAGATATCGTCTACCATACAGTGGCTATTTTTACTCCTGGCATTGAATTAGATTTAAATCAACTTACTCTTCAGCATATTGATAAAACATACTATAGAGTTAGACCCTTAGATTTAAATAAGACCCCCCTCGCGATTTTCTCTGAACCTATAACCTTATCAAGTGGGCAATTAAATCCTACAAAGCCCCAACCCACAGCTCTTTTTAATACAAATCGGCCAGTACCACTTTACCCGACATATTCTTGGATCCCAGTACTCGGAGCTGAACATTATGTTGTTGAGGTTACTAAGGGTACTCCTGAAAACCCTAATGGATTTATTCCCTCAATAAAACAAGTACGTAGTTACACCGTAGATGAAGGGTTTGATTGTTACGACACACATGCTTACGTAGAAGAGGGTACTTATTACTGGAGAGTCATTGCACTTAATAGCTACTATTATCCCATAGGTACTTACTCGGATGCTATTCCTTTTCATGTCTCTGTAAAGCATTATACATGGGCAGTTTTTGGTGACAGTATTACTCATGGTGGAGGAGCTGTATCTAATTCACCTTCAGATATTAGATTTGACTACTCGTCGTATATACCATATGAAATTAAAAACTTAGGTAAAAGCGGTGACAATGTTCAATCATTGGTCGAGCGTTTCAATAGTGACGTTTTGCCATTTCAGCCAAAGTATCTTTTTATACTCGGCGGTGGTAACAGCATAAGAGACGGGAAGAAGGCTGAAGATGTAATTGAACAATTCAAAAGTCTAATCAATAAATGTGAGCAAAACGGCATCACTCCAATTTTTTTAACCATTCCACCTATCAATCCAGACAGAATTGAACAAGTCTTTCATAAGCCCTCCGCTATCGATTGGCAGAATCAAACCGATATCGTCAATACTTTTCTAAAAAAGCAACAATATGTCATTGATGTTAACCCTTTATTAAGCGATAATAGAGGCTTTTTGCCAACTATGTATTCACAAGATGGCTTACATCCTGATATCTCAGGTAAAAAAGTCATGGCCGATGCTGTAATGAAATTCCTGCTTGCTTTTGATAGAATTTGAAACCCAGTTTAAAACTATATTTGTTATCATCGGGACACGGGGACACGGGGACAGGTTGTCCTGTCCCTATAATCTAGCAATTACACTTTTTGATATTCCAATCATCCTAGCTAATTGCCTCACCGTAATATTTTCCTCAACCTTTATATTTCTTATTACATCGTCACGTTCCTGCTTATTCATTTGTTGTAATTGGCAAATATTTTTAATACCCAGTTCATTTAAGCACACCATAACTTCTCCATCACTTTTACCTCTTCTTGCCTGGTAATCTAAACATTCATCCCTGTTTTTTTCATTAGTATAGACCTTGAATAAACTTATGGCCTTTTCCCTAATATTCGAAAACATATCCAATGCAAAATCTATATCAGATAAACCAGGATGCCCATTATATTCCCGATAGCTACTCCATAAATAATTGCTCACATTCTGCACAATTCCTGCCTTTACTGGATTTTGGTGGATATAGCGCAAAGCTGTGAGAAAGTACTCCTCAGACTCTATTGTTTCACTTTTAAAGCGCTCCTGAAATAAATGTCCGCATCTCTCATATTTTTCATTATACCAATGTACGTAACTAGCACTAATTCGCTTTACCACTTGAGAAATGGTTTCATCTCTTTCTTTTATTAGAAAATGAATATGGTTGTCCATCAGACAATAGCCATACAGCAAGTAATTACACATCCCCTTATAATATTTTAACTTTTCAAGAAACTTTCTCCTATCTTCATCATCCTCAAAAACATTTTGCTTATTAATACCCCTAAATATTATATGGTATATCCCAGTTTCACTCTTCTTCCTAGATTGCCGTGCCATAAAATCACCCCAAGCTAGTATATCCAATTCCGGACAATATAACCTGTCCCTCTGTCCCTCTTTGCAGGGCTCTCTCCAGAAATTGCAATTTCTTTTATTAACAATTATTTTCCATCTCTTTCATACTCTTGAGAAAGTAATATCCTCCTTGCCGCTAAGCAAAGAGGATATTACTTTCTCAAGAGTATGATTACTTACCGCCCGTCAGTGCGACAGATCCTATCCAAAGTAGATCTTTGCCTTGGGAGTCGATGTCATACTTGTGGACAAATTCAAGCTTACCATCAACACCAATCCGAAATACAACCATTCCTGCCGAAACTAATTTACCATCCGTTCCTAAACGTTGCTCCTGGTTGCAAGTAATAAGAAAACGTCCACTTGGATCGATGGTAAAAGTCCTTGCCTCAACCCCTTGAGTATCCAATCGTTGAATAAGGGTAGGCTCACCTGTAGTCTGGTTAATGGCAAACACCACTAAATCATTCTCGCCGCCAGTTAAGACATTCAATCCTGACTTATTTTTTGCGAGTGCATCGTTGCGATTGGAGATATATACAAATTTACCATTTGGATGTATATGGATTGCCCCAGCCCGCTGATTAGACTGATTAACGTTAGCTAGTAATTCCTTATTAAATATAGGTTCTGCACTAAAGGAGTCATCTTTTAGTGTATACACCATCAACTTATTACCACGCTCAACTGAAACATAAACCCATGGTTGAGTGGGGTGGAAATCTAAATGACGCGGCCCAATACCTGGAGCCATTTCAATTCTTTGTTTCTGAGAAAGTACGCCATTCTCGAAGTTAAAAATAGTTAGATGACCAAGATCTTCAGGTTTGGTTGTCGTTGCATCATTACCTCGTCCAACTGCGATTACAGCATTTCCAGATGGCAACACCCTAACCTGATGAACATAAATACCAGAATCCGGTCTCACAGGTTGAACAACCGCCGTCTGAGCGATCTCCCCGTTCGTCATAATCTCGTAAGAATCTAAAGTCGCCGACCTGTTATAAGCTATTACAACATGTTCTGCACTCTTGTCCACTGTAATATTAATAGGTCTCTCCTGTAGTGCTACATTTGTTCCAATTTGTTGTAGCGCACCAGTGACTGAGTCTATTTTAAACGTACTCAGATAATGTCTGCCCTCGGTGCCCACGCCAAAATTACTTGACCCTACGTACATAAAATTTCCCGAAGGATCGGCTGCCACATAATGAACCTTCACTGGCAGTACTACTGAATCGCGGAGAGTGAGTTCCCCACTGGCGGCATCCATATCATAATGGCAAAGTGTTTCGCCAACTGTAGAATATACTGCTACTTTAGACGACATCGGAGCGGCAAGCACTGTCGAAAGCACCCCCATGACAACCATGACCATTAGAATAATTAATGTAGTCCTCTTCATTGTTTCTCCTCCTTGTGTTATGTTTTTATCCCTCCGCCAAGGCTACTAGATCTTATGTGAATAAATCCCACGAGTTATTCCAAATCTCTGCACCAAGAAGTGGTGCATCATTTCATCCCTCCCTGTAGGAGAATCAGAACTTTACGTGGCCTTTAGCCCGACGGTTGGTCACTATAAAATAACGATAGCACTTATTTTGCAAAGGTGAGCTTATAAATTGTCCACCATTTAGTAAAAATTAATAAATAAAATTAACCAGAATAAATTTAGTTCAACTTATTATTGCAATTTGGCTAAATTTAATTTCTTATATTAAACGCATTCTTTTATATTTAAAGAATCTTTTTTTATCATAATATTTTCCATTCATATTTTACAAAATTTCAAATGAAAGTTATTGATTTGTTATAGATTTTCTGTTAATCTAGTAAGTTCTTAGCTGGAAGATGCAATTTATACAATTTATGCAAACTGCTCTTGGGTTGCAGCTGAAGCACTCTTCGCCTCAGGGGTTCCGATCGAACTAACAAAGGTTTATGGGTTGTACCCTTCAAACAAGTTAATTTTTTATTTCCTAGTTCACTGGCCCCTGAAGTTTGAATAATATCGCAAATTGCATTTTGCGATGCTCCCCTCAATAGCTTAAATATTGATTGATTGCCATAACCCACGATTTGGTTCTTTTTTGCGTTTATCTGTCTTATTTTCCATTCTAAAAGAAATAAATTTCATATATTGAAATTTTATTTCATATATTAAATATATTCCCTCTTATTTGAAAAACACCTTTTATTTAACTGTTTTTTTTGAAATTTCATATCTATATTTTTCCTCGACTTCATCTGAACGGTCTGATTTGGAAGTATAAAACAAATGATACTTGGCGCGATATATCATCGTGCTATGGTAAATGGGAATCTTTCTACTCACGATACTACCATTGGAAACAATCAGATTAATTACATACCATTTTAAGTTACCTCAAAGAATGGAACTACTTATAGCAGGAAAACTATTATATATCAGCTGCCTAGATAATTATTCATGTTATATTGGATCAGGCAGTAATACTAGATGTTAAAAAAAACAGCTATTCGCCTGATATTAGACAAATAGCTGAATATGGTGGAGGCGACAATTTCATTCATGGTAACAGAAATAGCCATGATTTCTACCAATGAAGGTAAAAGAATCAAGGCTTTCTATTTTTAAATATTTATAAATAAATCCGGATTTAAATGGTGGAGGCGAGCCGTGACCTTGCAAATCCACCCTATTTATTGCTAAACATACTTTTTAGGAATAATTTTCAATAAAAAGGCAACAAATAAATTCTCAATCTAACATCACTATTTATGTTCGATAAAGGCAATTTTTAATCCAAAGCCAATAAATATCGTTCCAGTAAGCCACTGAAAATGGGTCTGAATTCGTTCGTTCTTAGCAATCCACATTTTCATTTTTCTTGCTACAACTACATAAACGGTCATTACTATAAATCCTAATAGTACGAACATTATACCAAATAGTAACATCTGTTCATATCCAATACCCGTATTGTCGCCATGAATGAACGTGCTGTAACATTCAACGTAAAAGATCGTTAAAACAATAATCGAATAAAGCAGGTAACAGTACAGGGTGTTGAATTCATTCGACGATTTTTAATGCACGTACTACCAAAAGATTTTTAAAAATCAGGCATTATGGAAGGGACATGGGGGACAGGTTGTCCTGTCCCTATAATCTAGCAACTACACTTTTTGATATTCCAATTATCCTAGCTAATTGCCTCACCGTAATATTTTCCTCAACCTTTATATTTCTTATTACATCGTCACGTTCCTGCTTATTCATTTGTTGTAATTGGCAAATATTTTTAATACCCAGTTCATTTAAGCACA